>Ga0123356_10000295_pt1 | contig 57433 bp, 50 predicted proteins | sample TergutEmb28metaG_2_FD_92546 | JGI IMG/M metagenome (GOLD analysis project Ga0123356, IMG submission 92546) | Embiratermes neotenicus P3 segment gut microbial communities from Petit-Saut dam, French Guiana - Emb289 P3 | ecosystem: Host-associated > Arthropoda: Insects > Digestive system > Gut ...
CATCGTTATGAAATAAAGTCATCTGCGGCAGCGCACAGCCATACCGGAGGCGCACGGCGTGATACCAGAAAACGCCAGGCCAGAGCCTGCGTAAATAAAGGCCACGACCGTCTAGCCGCCGGTGTGGCTGTGCGCTGCCGCAGATGGGGTTTCGTTCATGCGTTTGGCCGTGCATTTTTCAATCTGTGTTCTATGTGTGCTCTATGCAATATTTCACTTCTATGATATAATCCTTGTATAAGGAGTGCCCTACTATGAGAATACCCCTAAAACTGATTAAATTGGAAAATAAAGAAAGGCGCTCGGCTGCCGGAAGCTGTTTGGCAAAAAACCGTAAAACACTTATGGAATTTCACATAAATAATAATGTGCGCATTGAGTATGGCTTAAAAAACAGCCTTTTTTCACTTACCGGAAATGTTGTTCTAATCGACCTTAAACAGACCAGGGAATTGGCTGCAAAATTTAATTTAAGACAGGATCCTGCGCACCCGGAACGGTTTATAAAAGCAGGGCAATTGTATGCTATGGGTCTAATCGATGAAATTATGCACTATGTTGTTGCCCTTTATCGTGAACAGGTGCAGGGCGATATTTTTGAGACAGCGCTGAATAGACTGGAAGCCAATCTTGGCGAAGATAAAACAGAAAATCTTCTTGCTGCATTTACGGAACAGTTCCCTCCAAAGCCGGTTTACAACAAAGAAAAAGAAGCTAAGGAATATCTTAAAAGCGTTGAAGGCGGAGAAAGCTGCCGCGCTCTTTCTCTGGAAGAAACAATGCTTCTTTCGCTTGCAAATCTTAATCCGGCATTTAAACCTTTCCGTTTTTTATTTAATGATAAAAGTTTAGCAAAAGAAACAGTCTATCCGGCGGCAATTGAGGAATTAAAAACCCATTTAAAAGATATGCCTTCGTTCGGCCCTGATGGTATGAATCTGTGGGATTTTCTTCGCGCTCCTGCTCTTGCTTCGCCGGATTCCCTTACGGGCCAGCTTGATTATATGCGAAAGCATTGGGGTTTTTTAATTTCCAAATTTATGTCGCGGCTGTTAATTGGACTGGATGTAATAAAAGAAGAAGACAAGCCTTATTTTTCCGGCCCAGGCCCCAGCGAAGTTTTGACATTTGCCGGTCTGGATGAATATGAACGGTTCAGCCCAGATCAGGATTGGATGCCCAAAACAGTGCTGATAGCAAAAAGCACTCTTGTTTGGCTTTATCAGCTTTCCAAAAAATACGATAAAGAAATTGTCCGTTTGGACCAAATTCCAGACGAAGAAATAGATGAGCTTTCCCGCCGTGGGTTTACGGGGCTTTGGCTTATTGGCCTTTGGGAAAGAAGCCAGGCCAGCAAGACGATTAAACAATGGACAGGGAATCCCGAAGCGGCGGCTTCTGCGTACAGTTTGCACGATTATGATATAGCTGGTGAATTAGGCGGCTGGGGCGCTCTTTGTAATTTGCGGGAACGCTGTATGCAGCGCGGTATACGCCTTGGCTCAGACATGGTTCCCAATCATACCGGTATCGACAGCCGTTGGATTATTGAACATCCAGACCGCTTCCTGCAACTGCCATACCCGCCGTTCCCAACCTACAATTACAATTGCGGGAACCTTTCCGGCAGGGACGACATAACTGTTCAAATTGAAGAACATTATTTTTCCCGCAGCGATGCTGCAGTTGTCTTTAAACGGATTGATAACAGCACTGGCGAAACGCGCTATATTTATCACGGCAACGATGGCACTTCCATGCCCTGGAACGACACCGCCCAAATTGACTTTCTTAATCCCGAAGCGCGCGAGGCGGTAATCCGCACAATTATCGGTGTGTGCCAGCAATTTTCGATAGTGCGTTTTGACGCAGCCATGACGCTTGCAAAGCGGCACATTCAGCGGCTCTGGTATCCCGCGCCGGGGAGCGGCGGCGCAATCGCCAGCCGTTCTGAACATTCAATATCTACTGATGAATTTAACCAGCGCATTCCAAATGAATTCTGGCGCGAAGTAGTTGACCGCTGCGCGGCTGAAGCGCCTCATACATTACTGCTTGCCGAAGCTTTCTGGATGATGGAAGGTTATTTTGTCCGCACTCTTGGTATGCACCGTGTTTACAATTCGGCATTTATGAATATGCTCAAGAACGAAGAAAACGCCAAGTACCGCGCAACCATCAAAAACACAATGGAATTTGATCCCGAAATTCTTAAACGTTTTGTAAACTTTATGAACAACCCCGACGAAGAAACTGCAGTTGCGCAATTCGGCAAGGGCGATAAATATTTCGGCATTTGCACATTGCTCGTAACAATGCCAGGGTTGCCTATGTTTGGGCACGGTCAGATTGAAGGTTTTGAAGAAAAATACGGAATGGAATACCGCCGCTCGTACCGCAATGAAAAGCCCGACGGGCATTTGGTAGACAGGCATGAACATGAGATTTTCCCCCTGATGAAACGGCGCTCTCTTTTTTCCGGCAGCGCAGGATTTAGGCTTTACGATCTTTATTGCGATGGCGGCTCTGTAAATGAAAATGTATTCGCTTATTCCAATCGTGCATGGATAAACGGAAAAGAAGAAAAGGCTCTTGTTTTTTACAACAATTCCTACTACGAAACTTCAGGCTGGATTAAAATAAGCGATCCTCCCATTCCGTGCGATGGCGGCACAATAAAAGACTCTTTGAGCGAGGCTTTGGCGCTTCACGGCGAAAGCCGGTATTTTACTTTGCTGCGTGAACAAAAAACAAATCTTTGGTTTATACGCTCATCAAAAGATATATGCGAGAACGGTCTTTTTATTGGGCTTAAGGGATATGAAACACAAGTTTATCTGGATATTTACGAAGTAGAAGACGACAGCAAAGGCCGCTGGGCCAGGCTGCACAATGATTTGCAGGGCAAGGGTGTCTCTGATCCGCAAGAGGCGGTTCTGGATATTTTCCTTGGCGAACTTTATTACCGGTTTATGGAAATTTTCAAACCGGAAGTAATTTCCGGCCTGCGCGATATATTTAGTTTTGTAACAAAAGAAGAAAAGAAAAAATCATTTATTGCATCGTTAAAAGCGCCTGTTGAAAAATTTATTGAAACTGCGTACCGCTTTATTGACGGCGCTGATGGTATTTTTGATGCATGGACAGCCAGCGATGAAAAAGGCGTTAGCTGCAAATTCTCAAAAATTGACAAAAAATATGTGTGGAGTGAGTATGAAGAATTTATCAGTAAGTTAATAAAAATTAAGGAAAAATGCAAAACCCCTGCAACTCCTTTCCTTGTTGAATTTACTGACAGTATTGCTGCAAGCCCACTGCTTTGCGCAGCAGCTCTTGTTTACGGCCTTCTTTCCATATTGCGTTCTGTAATTGGCAAAGAAGCAACCGGATGCCATGCTGCAGATCTTGCTTTTGAACATTGGGATCTTGGCCGTAAAATCAGGGAAATTTATTTTTCTTTTGGCGCTTCACATGCAGAAGCCTGGCGGCTTGCAGATATTTCCAGGGCTGTTCTTTACAGAACCGCTTTGCAGGAAAGATCTCCGTTAAAGAAATTTAACGCATCAGAGTTTGCTGCTTTAATTATCGAGGATAATTATACTGATGATGATTTCAGGCGCATTCTTGGTATTAATGTTTATGATGATGTTTCATGGTTTAACAAGGAAGGGTTTGAAGACAGTCTGTTTTATGCATCCCTGTTTTTTATTGCGGAAAGCGACGATGCTGTTTATTGCAGTTCCGGCGGCAAGGATAGTATAACTGGAGTTATACCCTGGCAGGGCAGAATGGATCAAATTTTTGAAATTTATGAAACGCTGATTAAGGCAGAAGAAAAATCCGGTTACCGGCTGGAAAAACTTATTGACAGCCTTGTGTCAAAACAGGGAAAGGCAAAAAGGAAAAAATGAGCGTGAGCTGCAAATATTGGGTGTTTGGTATGTATTGTCTTGTTTCTTTACCTTTGTTTTCGCAAAGTTTTTATCTGGAGTTGAATCTTAACGAACCTGTCGCACAGAGCCGTTTTCAGATGTCCAAACCTAAACCGGCGCTGGAAATATTCAGGGTAATTGAAAAGGCCGGCAAAGACAACAGAATTAACGGAATTATTTTAAACATTGGCGCTTTTTCCGGCAGCAGGGAATATATATGGGAATTACGAAATTCTCTGGAACAATTTAAAGCAAAAGGAAAAAAAATCTGCGCTTTTATCAGTTCAGCGGATATGGATGTTTATAACCTTGCGTCTGTTGCAGATAAAATTGTAATGGATGAATTGGGCACTTTAAGTATGATTGGCTATTCGTGGGGAAGGGGTTATGTGCAACACAGCCTTGATAAATTGGGAATAGGAGTTCGTGAGCTGCGTTACCTTGAGTACAAATCGGCAGCAGAAATGTTTACAAGAGATTCCATGTCGGAAGCAGACCGCAGGCAATCCAATGAATATTTAGACGAAATTTTTAATCTTACGCGCAGTACATTAATAAAAGCAAGAAACTGGACTGACGAAGAATTTAACATAATTCTGAATAAAGAATTTCTCTATTCAGCAAAAAGCGCGCTGGAGCGGAAGCTGGTTGATCGTATTGGCAGAAAAGATGCTGTAGTTGAAGCAATCAGGGAAATTGAAGGAGCAGATGTAAAAAACTTTGCCCTGTACGGCGATTCTGTATCAAGTCTAATGGGTGATAATGCTGTTTACGGCCCGCCAAAAACCGGCGGTTTGTTTAAAAGACCTCCCATAATTGCAATTGTTCACGCCAATGGTCAGACCGATATGGAAAGCGGAATGTCTGCATGGAACTTGTCGCAAACAATCAGGGAATTAGCAGATAACAAGCGGGTTAAGGCAGTTGTAGTCCGGATAAATTCGCCGGGCGGAAGCGCAGAAGCCGCCGATTATATGGCAGAAGCAATAAGTTATGTGAAACAAAAAAAGCCTGTGGTGGTAAGTATGGGCGGAGTTGCGGCTTCCGGCGGGTATTGGGCGGCAATGAACGCAAGCCATATTTCTGCAACGCCCTATACTGTTACCGGCTCTATCGGTGTTATTGGCAGTTGGTTTTATAATAAAAGCCTGAATGAAAAATTGGGCTTGACCATTGACACTCTGCAGCGCGGCACACATGCGGATTTAATGAGCGGTATTTTTCTGCCTTACCGGGATCTTACTGCAGATGAAGAAGAGCGTTATAAAAGCTATATAATGGATATTTATAACGATTTTGTCGGCAGAGTTGCAAAAGGCCGAGGGATGGATGTTGAAAAAGTGGAAGCTGCCGCCCAGGGCCGTATATTTTCCGGCGTTGGCGCTCTTAATGCCGGCCTTATAGACAGTATTGGCGGCCTTTCGGATGCCATTTATACCGCACGTGCATTGGCTGGAATACCAGAAGAAAAAAATGTTTCCTTTAGGGAATTTCCCAAACCAAAATTTTTGGATAAGCTTCTGGAAAATTTCCCTTTATTATCAATTTTTTTCAAAGGCAGGGGCAGTAACAGTAAAGCCAATACATTGGAGTTTTTTACCGGTATGTTTATTCCAGCAGATATTCGTTACCGCCTTGAATGTAATGGTCAAGCTATGCCGATTTTGCCTTTGGATTTTTCACATTAAAATATGTCATATTAAAGGTTATCTTTTTTACTTTACCCCAGCGAAACGAGCCTGCCTGTACGAGCTGGTGTCTGTAACTTTGTGCTTGCTTATCGACTTTTGCGCGCTGGTGATACGCTGCGCTGGAGTTGGGTGGGTCTTGTTAAAACCTCCAGGGCTGCTGTTCTGGGTCTTGTTAAGTTCATTGAGCATGTCAATCAGGCCGGAAGGGCTATAACCGGCTGATGCCAAAAGGCTTAAAGCTGTGCTGTCAGCGTCGAATTCCTGGTTTTGTGAATAACCGTTGTTTACCATGGTCGTGACGATTTCGCCGACAGATTCGTTAAAAATGCCGGTTAATTCATCTACATCGTAACCGGCAGCAGCTCCAGCAGCGGAAGTTCCTGTTACAATGAGCGCCTGGGTGATACGGCTTGTTTTAATTGCTTTGATGCTGTGCTGTAACTGAATATGGGCTATTTCATGAGCTATAACACCGGCCAGGGCGTCTTCCGATTTGGCGCTGTTAAGGAGCCCTCTTGTAATAAAAATATGCCCGCCCGGAGTTGCAAAGGCGTTTATTTCGTTGTTATCCAGCAGCATTACATGGTACCCATTGTAAAGGTCAGGCCTTGGCGAATTGATAACAATGGCGCTGCATATCTTGTTAACATAGGCAATCTGCGCCGGATTTTCATTCCAGATTTTATATGAGGAAAGAATGTTCGCAGCTACAGCCCGCCCTATGTAGTATTCCTGTTCGGGATTAATTTCTTCTGCTGCACTGGCTATTGCTTGACTCGATTTGCTTATTGCATTGGCTGTGTTTTTATCTATAACTCCGGCAGCTCCCGCCGCTTGCGCGCCGATGTCCGCAACTGCCGCAAGAGTTTGGCATGATAAAAAAATACAGCAAAGAGCTATGGCAATCGTTGCCATAATGCAGATTCTCGGTTTCATTTAATCCCCCATTGATAAACGGCCTTCTTCAAGAAATTTCTTAAGGTCAGCCTCATTTACTGTTACAGTTTCGGTTTTATCTACATCTTCATAATTTAATTTACCGTCTTTCTTGTAGGAATTTTCAATTTCCTGATTAAAACCCTTTCCTGCCAGAGCAACTTCGCTTGCAGAAGCTGTATTTGCATTTCCCGCCACAATCTGTCTGGTTGACATGTTGGCGGATACTGTCCAGCCGGTTAACGAAGAATTTGTTACGCTTCGTACTTCTACATATTTCCCGCTAACCTGCAGTACTGTAACCTTGTCTCCGTAATTTAATGTGCCTCTGGTGCCTGCAAAAAATCCCGTGGAAGATTTTAATGCAACAGTTTTTGTTGCGACATATAAAGTCCCGCCTTTGGCAACCTGCGCTGCCGCAAATCCTACAGCCGCTAAACCCATTATTAATAATATAATTACTCTTTTCATTATTATACCTCTGTATATTTTATATCACTTTTCTGTTAAATTATCCACCCCATCGTCCCAGGCATTCATGGCAGGGGGCTCTGCCAGGTACCTGGTGCAGCGATCTAGGTACTTTTTAGCTGTTAGATCTGCGCTGTTTTTTTGGAAAATTACCTGGAAGATGTTTTGCGCCGCAAGGAAATCGCGTTTTTCGTAGGCTGCGAAACCCTGTTCCCAGCTTTTTACCATCGCCAATAATTCAGGAGGAGCTTCGCAAGCGATGTCTAAAAGTTCATAAAGCCGAATTGGCGTGTTAATTCCAACTACGCGGACACGGCTTAGCGGGCGCAAAATAAATTCGCCCCCTATCTGCGCCCTTGTGTATTCGCTTATTAAAATGCCGCCGGTGTTGTATTGTTTGTTGACTCCCTCAAGGCGTGCCGCCAGATTTACAGCGTTCCCCATTATGGTATAATCCATCTTGTTTGGGGTTCCCATGTTACCCACTACCATGTCGCCGGTATTAACGCCAAGCCTGGTAAAAAGAGGGCAGGGGTCATCGGCGCTGTTTATTATTTTTTTTGCAGCTAACGATTCCATTACCTTTCTGGTTATAAACCCCTGAGCCAGCGCTTCCTTGTTAATTTCTACCTCTGCTTTTTTCATGTTCACTACAGCGCGGCAGGCAAGAGAAGCATGATTATTCATGTAAACCGGCGCGCCAAAGAAAGCGATTATTGCGTCTCCTTCGTATTTATCTATTGTTCCCTGATTATCAAGTACAATATTGCTCATTCTGGTCAGGTAAAAATTTAACAGTTCTACCAGTTTTGCCGGGTCGCCGAGAGCTTCCGATATTGTAGAAAAGCTGCGAATATCGGTAAAGATAGCAGTCATTTCTCTTTTTTCACCGCCCAGTTTTAACTGGGAAGGATCGGCTATAATCTGATCGATTACTTTTGGCGACAAATACTGGGAAAAAGCCGATTTAATAAAGCGTTTTTGACTGCCTTCTGTTGCATAATTATAAAGAGTCATTGTAACAAAAGCGCCGATAATTCCCGTAAGGCAGGTTATCATAGGTATCCACAAACCGTTCCAATATGCGGCAAAAGAGCCTGTAATGACAGCAAGCGCAAGCGTAATTATTCCCCCAACCGAGATCGAGATGCGGTGCGAAAGCAATGTCAGCAAAACTGTCAGCCCTATCACTGTTAACAGAAGAATCAAATTCATAAGTTCTGTGCTTTCACGGATAAAATCCCCCTGGAGCAGATTGTCAAGCATGGTGATATGGCATCCCATTCCGGCATATACCGAAGAAATTGGCGTACTGAAAATATCATAAAGCCCTGGCGCATAGAAACCAAAAAACACAAAAGCGTCTGAAAAATTTTCGGGCGGCAACAACGGTTTTTTATTATTGCCGAAATCTTCTGCGCTCTTTAGAATATCGCTTGCTTTATAATAGGCATAACGCTCAATGTCGCCGCGGTAACGTAACAATACCTCACCGTTTTTATCGATGGGAATTGTAAACCCTTCCCATTCAAGCGTATTGTCTTTTTTGTTGTAGCTGATGGTATTTCCCATTCCCGAAACCATAAGCAAAGCGGAAGGGAGCCCAGGCACTGCTTTATTGTCAAACATGGTAAAAGGTTTTAAGCGCCGGATAATGCCGTCGGAATCCCATTTGCCCGTAACGCACCCTAAAGCCCCGGCGGCATTTCTTAGTTCCGGGATAGGCAATACTGCGCCGGTTTCCATTCCTATTTTATAATTATCCAGGAAAGGGCCGAAATTTTCTGTTTTGAACAGCGGCGAAACAAGATCTGCCGGCCATGAGCGGAAATTTCCGGTCTGGCTTGAAAAAAAGACAGTTTGCACAACTTTTCCGTAATCTTTTCCGGCTCGCACAAAAGAAGCGTCGTCTTCCCTGCCGCTTAAATCAACAAGTTTACTCAAAGCGCTTCTAAACAACGGCGCTGCCACCGCCCTTGTTTGCCCTTCCTGTATGGCAGTTTGGGCAGCTTCGATATTGTTAACTATTTCGTCAATTATCTCGTCCTGTTTGGCATTCCGGTAGATTGACGGTTCAGAAAATATTACGTCGAATGCGACACCTTTTGCCTTGCTAAGGTTCATGTAATCTACAACTTCGGAATAAGCCTGCCTGGGCCACGGCCATCCCCAGCCGCGTTCCTGCTGCGCCCAATCAAGGCAGTCCTGAGTCAGTAAGATGACAATAATATCATCGGAAGGGCTGCTTGAATTGGCCATAAGCCTTACCCGCAGGTCGTAGGACTTGTATTCCAGAAAGTGAAAAACTCCCGACAAATGGAGGATAGTTACTACCGTAAATATCAAAATACCGAGAATCAGGGCATTTAATTTTTTCCCGATTTTTCTTCGTTTTTCCATAATTTGCCTCTTTACTCCACTAGATTTTAATTTTCTGCGAATTAATATCATCAGTATAGCATAATATTATGTTTTTTTATATACATATAATTGCACCAGGGTGAAGGTTTCATTATAATACGATATAATACAATACAGGACAGGGAAAAATATGAGTAATACAAAACGGGGAAAAATCTCTTTTTCATGGGTATGGTTTACTGCTACAGCGGCGCTTTGCGCAGTATTTGTTTTTGCATTGATTCCGCAGGCATCAGCACAGGGAGTCATTGAATCTGGTTCAAAAGAAGCAGTTAATTCATCATCACAGACGCGAAAATATTATTCTGTAATGCAGAATGTGTTTGATTTTATTCAGCGCAATTATGTGGAAGAAATAGATCCAAAAGTGATTTTTGAAGGGGCAATGAACGGAATGTTTAATGCCCTGGAAGATCCATATTCGTCTTTTTTGTCGGAAGCCGAAATGAAAGATATGAACGACACTACTCAGGGTAGTTTCGGCGGAGTGGGGCTTTATATCAATAAACCTGAAAGATCGGACGGAAAACCGCCTTATGTTGAAGTTGCCGCTCCGATAGAGGATACTCCTGGCTGGCGGGCTGGAATTAATCCTGGGGATCTTATTATCGAAATTAACGGAGAAGCAACTGATAAACTTACAATGGATGAGGTGCTTAACAGGTTAAGGGGAACGCCGGGGGTGGATGTAAAACTGTTAATAGGGCGGGGAGAAAAGATGGAGTTTCCCGTTACTTTGACCAGGGCCGTTATCGAAGTGCCTACCGCTAAACATGCAATGATTGGCGATACAGGCTATTTAAAACTGATTACCTTTACGCCTTATACGGTAGACAGGGCAAGAGAGGCAGTTAACGATTTTAAATCAAAAAATTATAAAAGCCTGATACTTGATTTGCGGAATAATTACGGCGGGCTGTTGAACTCTGCTGTGGATGTTTCAAATATTTTCCTTGACGGCGGGCTTGTGGTAAGTACAAAATCCAGAATCCCTTCTGAAAACCGTACTTTTAACGCAAGGCGGTCTTCGCTTGTTCCCGCCGATATTCCTGTGATTGTGTTAATTAACAGGGGTTCTGCTTCAGCTTCTGAAATCGTCGCCGGCGCGCTCAAAGACAGGGCAAGAGCGTATCTGGTTGGAGAGAAAACCTTCGGAAAAGGTTCGGTGCAGCAAGTGTTTCCTCTGGATACTGTTGGTTTTAAAATAACGACTGCCCGTTACTATACCCCAAGCGATGTTAACATTGACAAGGTTGGCATTCCGCCGGATCGTGAGGTGAAATTTCCTGAGTATACGGAAGAAGACGCTGTAAAAATGAACCAGCTTATCAATGCAAATAAAATCCCGGATTTTGCCGCTAAAAATCCGCAGGCAACTGCAGCCCAGGTTGAAGCATTTGCAAAAACTCTGGAGCGTGAATATGATCTTAATCTGTCCCTGCTTAAGCGGCTGGTAAGAAATGAACTGAATCGAACAAGTATTGCTCCTGTTTACGATCTGGAATACGATGTTCAGCTGCAGGAAGCTTTGAACATTTTAAAGAGCGGCACTTACCCCAGCCTTATGAAAAACAGCAAAACTCTCAAGGCGCTGCAGGAAGAAGTTGAAGACGAATTGCCGCTTGCCTCATAAAACAGATTTTGCGGCGGTAAAAAACATTGGTAAACCAGCGGGAGAAGCGGCTAAAAAGGTGCCGGATTGAAACAGTTTATTCTTAAAAGCGAACCGGGCAAAGACAATGTAGTCCAGCTTGATGGTGATGATTACCGGTATCTTGTCCGGGTGCGGCGGTTTACTGCCGGAGATTTTTTTAATGCTCTTCTGCCAAATGGCGCGGAAACGCAGGTTCAAATATTGTCAATTGACCGTGGTTTATTAACCGGCAAATGCACTGCTACCTTGCCTTTGGCTGGGGAAGGTTCCCCGCAAATGCCGGAAAAAACAAAGCAGTTGCCTCCGATTGTTTTGTTTCAGGCGCTGCCAAAGGGTGAAAAAATGGATTTAATCGTGCGCCAGGCGGCAGAAGGCGGAATTACGGAGGTTGTTCCATTTGTGTCGGAATTTTCTGTTGTTAAGATAAAAAGCTCCGCAGGCGCAGAAGGGCAAAAATTTTCCCGTTGGGAACGGATTATCAAAGAGGCAAGGCAGCAAAGCGGGTCGGCAATAGCGACCTCTATCCGCCGCCCTTTGACAACGGATGAACTTTTTGAATACTGGAATAAACTTGGAAAGGATTGCTTAACGGCTGGCGGCGGCAGGGCGCTTGGGGTGATATTTCATCATCAAGACTTGAACTTTACATGCAGTTGTCAAGGTCTTGCACAAGCAAGCCTCCATAGTTATCTTGATATTGTTCCCTCGATTGTGGCGCTGGCTATTGGGCCGGAAGGGGGGTTTTCAAGTACGGAAGTATCCCGGTTTTTGGAAAGCGGTTTCCAGCCGTTGACCGTTGGGGATACAATTTTACGCACAGAGACTGCCGCACTGTACGCCGCAGCGGCGGTAAGAGTTTTATTATTGGAGAGGAATTCGTGGGAGTTGAAACAACCGAAAACCGGCAGCGTGTAAATCTGCTAAAAGTACCTGTTGATATTGTAACTCCGGATCAGTTTGAATCTGTGATTTATGATTTATTAAAAACCGGGACGGAACATAATATTGTACTTCTTTCTCTGTGGGATTTGCTTAAAGCAAGGCGGAGCGGTGAATACCGCAGCTATATATTAAGAGCCTCCCTTGTTATTCCCATCTCCAGGAGTATAATTTCCGGAATAAAATTTCTTTCGGGATTAAAAGCAGTTCGCTATATGCCTTTTGACTTTGTAATTAATCTGCTTACAATTCTGGAAAAACGTGAGTTTTCATGTTACCTTCTTGGCGGCAGGACAAGAGTTATTTTAAAAACGGAAAAAAATATGCGGCAGACCTTTCCCAGGCTGCGTATTGTAGGGCGTTATCCGGGTTACTTTAAACGGCAGGATGAAGCCTTTATAATAAAAGCAATTAAAAAAGCGTCGCCGTCGCTGCTTCTGGCGGGCAAAGGCATCCGCGGCGAAGAGCGGTGGATAGCCAGAAACAATGTCCTTTTGGGGAGCGGCTTGCGGCTGTGGTGCAGCGATATTTTTGATGTTTTCGCGGAGCGGAGAAAGCACCCTTCACGCGCTGCTTTTGATAAAGGCCTGGAGTGGATAGGGTATTGTTTCCGCAATCCGTTTAAATTTTTCAGGATATTTTCCTATTTTTATTACAAGTTATTGCTGCTGGTTTACAGATTATTTGTTCATGGAAGGGGCCTCTAAACTGCCCAGCCGCGCAGCTTTTATAAAGATGTCTTTTAGATATTTTCCTTCGCTTTCCATTAAACCTGCGCGGGAAATTATGTCTTGCAAAAAACGGGACTGCTCTTCCTTGCCTGGTTTCCTGTAAAACCCAATGCTTTCCAGAGTATCTGTAATGGAGCTTACAAGCGCCGATACTTCCGCCTGATTCATGGCTGTCCATTCCCCTTTTACAGGCATATTTGCCCCAAAAGCCAGAAACAATTCATAAGCATAAATCTGCACAGCATGGGAAAGGTTTAGAGAAGGATGTTCGTTGGATACGGGGATATGGGAGGCAATATTGCAAAGAGCCAGCTCTGTGTCGTCAAGGCCGGTTCGTTCGTTGCCGAAAACCAGGGCTACTGATTGGGCAGGGTGCTCACATAGCCTGGATGCCAGGGTACGCGGATCCATGGTAGCGCTTTTCCGGTAATGCCCCCGGCGGCGGGTTGTGCCCACTACCAGGGAAAAACCGGCTATTGCTTCGGTAAGATTATCGAAAATACGGGCATTTTCCCAAATATCCCAGGCATGAACCGCTCTTGTGCGGATTATTTCTGTATCCAGCGGCTTCGGGGCTGCCAATCGCAGCCTGGAAAGCCCCATATTTTTCATTGCCCGGCATATTGCCCCCACATTTCCGGATTCCGAGGCTCGGCATAGAATTATCTCAATATCTGATAAAACCATTAATTATTATATCATGAAAATCCGATTATAGAATATTTGACAAAAAGCCGATAAATTTGTATCATATGTATGTATTAGGTGAGGATATGAAAATTACAGTGTATAAAATGGCAACTCTATGGGCTGCAAGGGTGAACAATGCCAAATAATGACATCGTCCCTGGATTTGACGACGAAAAAGATGATAGTCTCAAAATAATGCTTCAAAGAGCTTCAGATGTAGAAAAATGCCTTGTTTTAAGTCTGACAGGTTATATAGATACATATAACTCAAACTCTTTTCAAAAGCGTGTTCAAAGAGCGATTGAGGTTGGTTTTACAAAACTAATCTTTCAATGTTCCAGTTTGAATTATGTTTCATCTACAGGTATTGGTTCGTTTACTTCATTTCTGAAAGCAGTTAAACCGATGGGCGGAGATCTTGTTATGCTTGACATTCAGCCCAAGGTATATGAAGTTTTTCAGCTTCTTGGTTTTTCGCAGTTTTTTAACATCAAGGATAACTTAACCGATTCTGTTCACTTCTTTCGCGCCGGCGGTTCGCCCAGGGCAAAAGTTTCTGTGTTTCCAAGGGTTGTTTCCTGCCCGATATGTTCTAAAAAGCTAAAGGCAATTAAATCGGGCCGTTTTCGTTGTTCGGAGTGCAAGACTATTCTTGCAATAGACGATGCCGGGCAGGTTTTGCTGGGCTAAAGGAAAAGCGTATGAGTAAAATTGAACAATATTTAATTGATTTGATGCTTACAAACCAACAGGTAGATGCAAATCTTTGGTTGTTGGATGATGAAGAACATAGCCTGCAGGGAGTAGTTATCATGCAGGCTGACCCTCTGGTTATAATCAGGGCGGAAATAATGGATGTTCCAAAACAAAACCTTTTAGAGTTATATACAAAGTTGCTTGAACTTAACGCTACTGATGTTATTCATGGAGCTTATGCTATTGATAACGGAAAAGTTATTTTAATCGATTCTATGTTATACGATACTATGGATTATGTGGAATTTCGGGCTACGCTTGATTCTTTTAGTTTGGCTTTGACCCAGCATTATCCAATCCTTTCAAAATACAGGGAAAAATCGGCAATTGCCGGAAATGTTTAGGAAGAAGGGGAACCAAAAATGGGTATTTTTTCAAGATTAAAAACCCTTATATCTGCGAATGTAAATGATATGATCGGTAAGGCAGAAAAGCCTGAAAAAATGTTAAATCAGCTCATTGTCGAGATGAACGAACAATTAATAGAATCCAAAAAAGCAGTGGCTATGGCTATTGCAGATGAGAAAAAACTGGAGCGTGAAAAAGATACCCAGCTTGCTCAATCCAAGGATTGGGAGCGTAAAGCAATGCTGGCAGTAAATGCCGGTAAAGACGATCTTGCGAAAGAAGCGCTGCTGCGCAAGCAGGAATATGACAATGCTTTCCTGGAGTACAAAAAACAATGGGATGCCCAGAAAACTTCTGTAGACCAGCTTAAAGAAAGCCTAAGGGAACTGCAAAACAAGATTGAAGAAGCTCAGCGCAAGAAAAATCTGCTTATAGCGCGGGCAAAGCGGGCGGAGGCTCAGCAAAAGATACAAGACACTATTTCTACCGTATCCGGCAACCGGAGCGCGTTTGAAGCCTTCGATCGCATGGCGGCAAAAGTTGACCAAATGGAAGCAATGGCTGACGCTTCCAAAGAATTGGATGATCTTAGCAAAAATGCGAGCCTGGATAAACGTTTTGCGGAACTGGAAAAATCAGACACTGCCGCCGATGCGCTGCTCCTTGAACTAAAGGAGAAGATGAAGGCTTTGCCTGAAAATTAAAAAACGCCGGCAGTTGTGGAAAACCTGTGAATAATACCTGAAAAAAAATATAAGTGTATATTTTTTAATACGGTATTCTTTTTTCAAAAGAAATTTCAAATAACAGTTATTCGTAAGTCCTTATTACATAAGGACTTAGCTGTTTTAAATGTTAAAATTACCAGTTTTTTTTCTGTAAATAAACAGGCAATTTTCATTTTCTGCCTGTGGATAAATAGTGGAAAACAATTTGCCAATACTGCGTGTAAATCATTTATTTATGTATTGCAAGAGGTTTCATGCCATGATAATCTTGAAATTGTGAAAAATTTGGCCAAGTTGGCGCTTTTTTTCAGTCTTAGTTTTGTCATTATTTTTTTGGCATCGACAGGAGTACGTTTTCTGTCACTATGGATTGAATGGGTATGCACTCTTCCTCCAAAAGACGAATCTTTCTTAAATTTGCTTATTTCTGCCGCCCATTGGGCATTGTCGCTGGCGCTTTACGGCGCACTGTTGTTAAGCCTTAGTTATGCAGTAAGAAAACATTATTTTGCGCTTATGACAATAGTTTGCCTTATTGCCCTTTCGTTTGGTTTAACTTTTGGCATACTGTCTGCGCTGGAACATTGGAAATCTGTGCCGTCTGCCTCGATTAACAGTAAGCCTCTGGGCGAAAGAGGGGTAATGCTGTCTAAATCGTTGAATAAAAATGAAACTGTATATGTATTGCTGAATGGAACAGCTTTTTCGCAGGGTCCAAGAGTTGTAGCTCAATCCGGCAAGCCCATGAATTTTCAAACGGCAAATCCTGGTTTTGATTTACCGCAAGTTTCTCTGGGGAACAAGAATCCCTGGTTTTTTAATAATCTTTCCACTGATATTAAGCTCAATGCGAATCAGCTTAGTTTGCGGTACAATGCAGGATTTATTCCTTTTTTAATGTATGCGGGCGCATTAATATTCTTTCTTTGCTCATTGGGTTTTGTGATTAAGTTTAGCGCATGGCCTTTAGCTAATCTTTTTCTTGGTTTTCTGGTTTTTAGGGGTGTTCTTGCGTTGGAAATATTTTTTAATTCGCCTGAAATACAGGATGTATTTTTTTCATTCTTAAACAATAAGCTGCCTCTTGCATTTACAGTTCCTTTTATTTTTCTTGGTTTTGGTTTAATGATTTATATTTATTCAATTTTGGTTTTTGCTGCTAAAAGGCGGAATGACGATGACTATTAATAAAGAAAAATTACTTGCGCCGCATTTTATTTTTATTTTTTACATGCTTGCTGCATCGTTGTTAATAATGATTTTTAGATTAATTTTTCCTGGATCCGCGCCGCCATTGTCAATTTTTTCCCGTAATTGGCGGGTAGTGCAGGGATTCCTGGATATTTTTGATCTGTTTCCGGCTCTTGCTTTTTCTGCGCTGGTAATTCCCTTTGGGCTGATTTCTTCGGGGTTTAATTCTGCTGAAGAGAATTATAAGAGTTTTTCTCAAGCGCTGTTTAAACGGTTATTTACTTCTGTTTTAACGGCTATCGTTGCTGCCGGTCTTTATTGCGCCATTCTTTTTTTGGTTTCTCCGTTGGTTAAAAATTATGAAGACAACATGCGCTTTAAGGGAGAATTGTTTCAGTATGCAAAAGGAAAGGCGCAGGGCTTTAGCAAGACCGGCGACTGGCAGGAAGTTTCGCATTTTATTGATGTTTGTGATTCAATCTGGCCAAACAGTTCTGAGTCGAAGGATAAGTCGAACGATCTGCTGAAAGAATTAAAAACAGAAGCTAATATTCAGCTTACAGAAAAATGGTATGAAGAAAGCGATGAAAGGTCTCATGCGCGTATGGCTTTGTCCGGAGACAGGCGGAGCGCGTCGATTTCGTCGCTGCCGGGTAACAAGCAGCCGCTTGATGCGGCAGATGCTATCGTTATGGCTGAAGCTGCTTTTAATGAACGCCGTTTTTACGATGCCCATTGGCTTGCTACCCTGGGAGAACGCCTTGCGTTTAAGGGCAGCCCGGAAGCGGCAAGCGCGGCTCGTCTTGCAGGCAGGGCATGGAATCAAATTGAATCTCAAGCGCCTAATCGCAAGGAAGAAAATTTATATTCTTTGTTTAACTTAAAACGCTCCGGTTATCAAGCCATGAATACCGGGGATTGGGTGCAAGCTTATTATATTTTTCTGGAACTTCTTGCAAAAACCCCCGATGATCCTGATGTTGTGAATTTTCTGGCAGCAAGTGAAAAGGGAACCAGAGAAAGCGTTTTTTTTATTGATGAAATGGAATTATCCCTTGGGGAAGTATTGACAGGCGCTGTATTTTCCCTGCCGGAACAGGAGGGAAGGGTTGTCCTTCGTTTTTCCAGCCTTTCAACATCCGATGATTGCGCCTACGGCATGGATCTTGAATGTATGATGTTCGATAAACAGTCCCGCCTTGTAACAAGCATAACAGGGAGTTATGCAAAACTACTGCCTTTTACTGTGGGCGATAAGCCTCAGGTACTGGTAATGACGCGCGCTATTGACCGGTATAGCAAGGATTTTGGCTGGGAAGCAAAGTGGATTATTGGCGAAAAACCTGCCGCCGGAGTTATTTTGGACATAAGTTTTGAGGATTTTCTGCTGCTTTCGCGTGTGCGGCATGGGGTTAATAATCTTCAAATAGATGAACTTTTTGCGGCATCCAAAAGGCTTGGTTCTGCCGGATATGTTTCCGGTGTTTTTGAAGCTGAAATATTAAACCGCCTGGGCGCTGCCGTATTCTTTCTGCCAATGGCAATTGTTGTAATAATTATTGGCTGGCGTTTCCGCGCCAAAAACAGGCCCCGCTATCTTTTTATTCCTTTATTGGCTGTTTTACCGGTTATTTTTCATGTGTTTGTTTTTTTGTACAAGGCTGTTTTTAATATATTGGGTGTTTGGCTTGTTTTAAGCGTTGGTTTTTCGGCGGCCCTTGTTGTGTTTATTGTTCTTCTTGCTGTTTCATTATTTGTTTCTTTAATAGTATTGTCTGCACAGCATAGTTAGTGTCTGTAACTGTAACCTGTGCACAGTTTAACTGTTTTTAAGATAATTTTTCCAGTTCCAGTAATTTTCGCTTTAATTCCAGCCCGCCTGCGTAACCGGTTAAGCTGCCGTCGTGCCCGATAACGCGGTGGCATGGAATAATAATAACAATTGGGTTGCGGTTATTTGCCATGCCAACTGCCCTGCAGGCTTTGGAATTTCCAATCATGGCGGCCATTTCTCCGTAACTGCGTGTTTCCCCATACGGTATTTTTTGCAGTGTTTCCCATACATTAATTTGAAAAACCGTGCCATTTGGGGCAAGCGGCAAATCAAAAGTTTTTCGTTTACAGTTAAAATAATCGGCAAGCTGCAATGCTGCCTCTTTAATTAAAGGTGTTTCACGATACACATTATAATTTGCAAGATTTTCTGTTTCTTCATTATTGCTAAAAAAGACACGGCAAATAGCGCCGTTTTCTTCTGCTATTCCTATTTTGCATATTGGGTAGTTATAAAAATAAAGATTATTCATTGTAAAATATTGTAACATATTTTTTTATTCATGGTTATTATATATGAATATGCAATTACATACGTTGGAGGTTTATGTATGAAAAGATTTTCGATTTTCCTGCTCGTTGCCATTTTAGCGGCAGGTGTGGTTTCTGCTCAGGCAATTCAGGACAAGGGCAGTACGAATCAGGCAACACAGAACAAAAGCAGCGCAAAAAATAAGCCCGAATCTGTAACCGTAGAAGGAACATTAACACTGGAAAAAGGGATGATCTCTGTAACCAGCGGCGATAATGTTTATTTTGTTCCGTCTCTTTCGCGGCTTGCCGGATTTATTGACGGGCTAAAGGAAGGAAACAAGATTTCTGTTGAAGGGTTTGTATTCAGAAACTATATTCATCCGGCAAAAATTACCTTGAACGGAAAATCTTACGATTTCCCTGCCAACAGCCCAAAGCGGATGAGCGGTGATTTTAAACAAGGTTTTGATAAAGGGCAGCGCGGGCACAATCCTGGGCATAACAAACATGGGTACGGCAAAAATGGAAAAAATCATAAGTTTGACAAGTACGGTCATGGCAGGAACGGAAAAGGTCATGGGCGCAATGAAGGGAGCCATAATCGCGGTGATAACCGCGGTAAAAACAACCGCCCAGATGGTGCAAAAAATAAAAATAACCCAGATGATGTAAAGGGTAAAAACAACCGTTCTCAGGGCAGCACCTTGTAGCGCTGCAAAGCCCCGTCGTTTAGACGGGGCTTTTTCTATGTGCATCATATTCAGTTTCAAATAACAAACGCTTTTCTGTACCGTCAATTCCCGGCGAAGGCTCGTCTGTATAGTGAATAACAAGCTGCGGTACAGGGTTGCTTATTATTTTTTTCCACCATTTTGTTTCTTTAATTATTTCCGACGAAATGATTTTTTCTTTAGGTATAAAAATAGTTTTCTCTTTTACTTGCTCTTTTTCGGCAAAACGGGTTAGGGCATCAATCCAGCTATTTTGCGGGAAATGATGAAAGCGAAACCCTCCCGATGTGGTTATGATCAACCCCCAAATGCCGTTCCATTTTTTCTGGTCGAATTCATCCCAGCCGCAAACATACTTTCCTAAACTGCGCTCTAAAACTTTTTCGCCTGTTTTTTCTTCGTACTCACGCCAAAAACATTCGGAAGATTTTTCCTGTTTTCTTAATAACATTTTTCTAATCCTAAAGGTTGTATGTCCGTGTAGCGACAACGTCAATTCCTTCGCCTTGCCAGCAGGATATAACTGTATCTCCTGCTTTTACGGGAAGGGTAATTGTGGTTTTGTAAATATCGCGCAGTAAAGCGGGAATCTTTTCTTTTGGGCATGGGGACGATGTCTTTACCGGAATGCGCCTGACAGAACCTGCCTCTGCTGCGCCGCCGTTCATCGCGCTGCCTGCTGCGCTGATTGCGCCGCACGTTGCGGTAACCGTGCGTTTTGGCGCACGTATTTCTTCCTGCGCGTAAACAGCCCCCCTTGGGCACTGGTTGCCTGTAATTAACAGATTGCCAGAAGATGTTTTATCTTCTTTAACATCCAGAGAACAGCCAATTGGACATACAATACAAGTTAAGTTTTGCATTATTCCTCTTAACCCCAACTATATACCAATGAAAAAATTCATGCCAGCCGGTAGACTATCGAAGTTTTATTTCCAAAACCGAATTGGTATTAATTTCTAACCCTTCAAAATTTTTCGGGCCAATTTTTATATTTATCATTTCCGACGGCTGAACATGACGCTCTTTTCTGCTGAATAACATTTTGTTATCCAGATAAATTTCGAGCACAGCATTGCTTTTTACAATCATGGAACGCAGGTAAATTATATTCTCCCGTTCCGGCGTTATACGGTCAGGATTAACATAGCGTACATTGGAGCCTGCCTTTGTATGAATTTGCAAAACAGGCTGTGCGCCTTGCAGCCATTCAGCGGCATAATGCCCGGCACGGCGGCTTTCTTCGCATACCCAGTCAACAAGGTCGTGAACATGCAGAACATTGCCGCAGGCAAAAACACCGTCCATGTTGGTCATAAGGCAGGAGTCTACAGCAGGGCCGTTTGTAACATTGTTCAATTCTATGCCGGCTGCTCTGGAAAGTTCGTTCTCCGGAACAAGACCCACCGAAAGCAGAATCGTGTCGCAGCCTATCCTGAAGCTTTTTTCCGGTATAAGAACGCCGTTTTCCATTGGTGTAATTTCAACCCCTTCTACACGGTCGCTGCCAAAGATGCGCGTAGTTTGGGACGAAAGGTAAAGCGGAATGCCGAAGTCTTTAAGGCACTGAACAATGTTGCGTGTAAGGCCGGCTGGATAGGGCATAATTTCCACCACGGCTTTTACTTTGCAGCCCACCCAGCTCATGCGCCGCGCCATGATAAGACCGATGTCGCCTGAACCGATGATTACCGCTTCTTTGCCGGGAATGTATCCCTCTATATTTACAAGGCGTTGCGCAAGGCCTGCGGTAAAGATTCCTGCCGGACGGGAGCCGGGAATGCGTACATTGCCGCGATTGCGTTCTCTGCAGCCCATTGCAAGCACGACAGCGCGGCTTTGAATGCGCATTGCGCCCGCAGGAGAGACGCAGTATAACATTGAGCAAGAAGCCTGGCCGGAAGAAGAAAGCAATGAGCCTTTGTTTGCCGGAATAAACTGAGTTACAGTTGTGTTCAGATAAACAGAGATTTTTGATTTTATTACGCGCTCTATAAAACGTTCTGCGAATTCGGGGCCGGTAAGCTCTTCTGAAAATTCGTGCAAACCAAAACCATTGTGAATGCACTGCATGAGAATTCCGCCAAGATAATCTTCCCTGTCGATAATTGCGCAGGAAAAACCGGCGCTGTCCAGTTCGAGGGCAGCCGCCATGCCTGCTGCGCCGCTGCCGATTACAACTGCATCATACGTTATGCTGCGCATTTCTGAAGGTTTTTGATTTTTCCGGAGTTCATTCATAATATGCCTTCCAATATGCGGCTTGTTCCGCCGTGTTTTGTAATTTCATTCCAGGAAAGACCAGTTTCTCTCATAATTATTTTAATGATTTTGTAAGTGCAAAAGCCACCCTGACAGCGGCCCATCTGTGCGCGTGTAAAGTACTTTATTCCGTCCAATGTAGTGTGCCCTGCCTTTACAGCCTGCACAATTTCCGCTTCGCTGACATTTTCGCAGCGGCAAACAATGTTGCCCCATGCGCAATCTTTCGCTATAAGGCTGTCAAGTTCGTAAATATCGAGTTTTCTTGCGCATGGACGATCTTCAATATAGGGATTCCATCCCGGTTTTTCATTCAGTTCAAGACCCATTTCCAGTAAAATATTTTTTACATATTCACCAATTGCAGGGGATGCAGTAAGTCCGGGGCTTTGTATTCCCGCAACCTGCACAAAAGCCGGCGCTTTTGCGGAAGCCTCTATATAAAAATCTTCGCCCAGGCAGGGGCGTAACCCTGCAAAATTTGTAATAACATCATTTTGACTAAGCGATGGAATCATTGTTTTTCCCGAAACAAGGATTTGATCCAGCCGCTGTGTTGTTGTGGAAAAATCGCTTTTATCTTCGGCAGCATCGGCAGTTGGACCTACAAGCGAAGTGCCTTCTACTGTTGGGATAACGAGCATCCCTTTTGAAACGGCAGTTGGAACCGGAAAAATAACTCTGGACGGGCAGGCTTTTGAAAGCCGATCCAAAAGATAATATTCGCCTTTCCTTGCGCTAATTTTGAATTCTTCCCCTCCGAATATATTTGACACTTCGTCCGCAAACAAACCGGCAGAATTTACCGCATAACGCGCCATTATCTCCCTGCCGTCTTCGGCGCAAATAGCCCAGTAATCTCCGTCTCTGCCCGCCTTGCTTACCTTGAAATTGGTCAATAATTGCACTCCGTTTTTCAGCGCCGATTCAACCAGGGCAAAAACAAAACGATACGGTTCAATAATTCCGCCGCCTGGCGCATAAAGCCCCCCCACTGTATCCGGCGACAGTTTCGGCTCCAACTCAAGCATCCTGCTGCGGGAGCAGAGTTCAATGCCGATAACTTCGTTTTCGACACCCTGCAAATAAAGATGCTCAACTGCCTTCATTTCCTCTTCGTGAAGAGCGGCTACAATTATACCGCACCTGCGAAACGGGAAATTAAGTTCTCTCTTTAGCTGGTCAAACATAAGGCTGCCCTGTATTTCCAGCCTTGCTTTTAGGTGTTTTTTATTATGGTGAAACCCGCCGTGAATAATCCCTGAATTAGCTTTAGATGTTCCAAATGACACATCGGCGGCTTTTTCCAAAATGACGGTCTTTATATTGTAAGCCGAAAGACGGCGGGCTATATTTGCCCCCGATACTCCGCAGCCGATTATTGCAACATCAAAATTCATATTATTTATAATACAGTCTGGTAAGGAATAATGCCATATAATATAATTATAAACATGAAGGAATCAAGGAAAAGGCTGTTTGTTGACAAAGAAACAGGCGTAAAAGAACGTTTAAAAATTATCGAAAAAGCTGCCGGCAGGTACGATACCCTTGTTTTTTCTGCCGGTGATAAATTTTTTACAAGTAAGAACAGAAACCAGAAATATATGATGATGATAAAACATTATTCTTTTAACATTGAAGCGGGCGGCTGTGATTTTTCTCTGCTATTGCCAAGCCGGCTGTTTTTTTTCCACCGCGATCTTTTTCGCATGGAGCACGGCAAGCGAAAACCACGCCCTCATTTTTGCCCGACAAACCCTCAGACTACATCCCGCATTAAAGAGCAGGTTCGTTATTTGTTTGGCCGTGCAATACCGCTGATGACATCTCCCCGCATTTTCCACCTGCTGCCCGATGAAGGGCAAAAGACAAACTGGTGCTCATGCCCCGCCTGCCGCGCCTTTAGCCCTGCGGAACAATATCTAATCGCTGTTAATGCAGCAGCCGACATGCTTGCGGTGCTTGATCCAGAAGCCGTGCTTTTGTATGCGGGCTTTGATGCAGAGCCGGAAGCTGCCAGAATTATGCCGAGAAAAAACACTTGCGTTGCAGATGAATGATTTGGTTGCATTGGAAAAATATCATGCGATTTTAATGCAGCATTATAGTTCTTTTAATCTGGCTGCGATTGTTTTCTCAAAGTCCAGCAACACAGCTTTATGAAGTCTTTTTATTGAATCTTTCGGTAATGGTTTTACAGAGAAAAGCTCTGTGGTATCTATTGCCAAAGCCGCAGCTATTCGTTCCAGCATTTCTACAGATGGGAATTTCTTCTCTAACTCTATCATTGCGATATATGTAGGGGCGGTATTTGCTTTTTCTGCAAGTTTTGCCTGAGAAAGATCCAGCTTATGCCGCCTTTCTTTCATATTCAAGGCAAGTAATTGTCTTAAGTTGGTCATTTTTACCTCCCTTGGTTAATAAATTAATTTTATTAACCTTTTTGGTATTGACAATTACCTATAAGATGAAATATAATTAATATTCATCAAATAGATGATCTTAATATATTTGGAGTTGGGTGCGACATACGCTAACGGTATATGCCAAAAATATTGTGAAACTTGCTCGTATGGGCTTGTTATATATGTCGGCGGATATTTACGTAGATTTTTTTAAGGAGGAGACAAATGGCAAAAGAGACAAAATTTATTCAAGTTGGTCCTCAAGAGGTACAAACAACAATTGACGAATGGCAAAGCTTTGGTTGGGAATTATTAGGTGCCCCACAGGAAATTAAGACTCAGGATGTGCAACGCTACGCAGGGCAAAGTTCTGATTTAAGTACTTCATACTATAAAACGAAAAAAGGAAAACACTATGTAAAAATAACTTTTCAACGTGACAAAGAAATGACTAATTATCAGGAATTGGTTATTCTTGAAAAAACTTATAATGAAGCAAAGGATTTTCAGAGCCCTTTTAGGGCTGTTGAACCTGAATATAATAACAGAGATAAGAAAAATTTTCCTGTTTTCTTTATGATTTTATCTATCGTTGGTTTTATCATTAGTCTTGCTGTTTGGGAAGAAGGAGCAGGATTTTTTTGGCTACCTGTTGGTGTTATTTTTACGATTGTAACTATCGTAAAAATAATAAAGCGGAACAAGCAACGAAATGAATATCAAGAAGAATTCAATGCGGAAATGGAATCATATAGACGAAGCGAAGAGAATTACCCAGCGGAAAGAAAAGTGTATGAAGAAGCTGTGAGAAAAGCTGAAGAAGCCCTCTCTCGTGCTAAAAGTCTTGTTGGATAAACTATACGAAGCGTACACTTGTAGCCTGAGGATAGCTCTGGCTACAAAAACCGCAGTCAGAGTCAATGCTCCAAATTGCCTTATTACCTGTTCCAAACATCATATACCTAAATGCGTTATGTGTGATTTGACCAAAAATAGCCACAAAAGTATGCCAACATAATGTAACCTATTTTTAGGGTTATGTTGAAGTTGTTATTTACTCGTTTATGTGTTCTTGCGTAAGGTGAGTTAAGTAATATATAAATTCATGGAATTTGATTATTATAAACAATAAGAAGAAAAAAATGGTAAACAGGAATTGGTTGGGAATGCTGGTAATAGTGCTGGTATTCGGAATGGCAGTTGTTGGATGTGATGATGGTAATACTGGCAATGGTGAACCTATTGCTATTGAAGATTTTTTTGGCACATGGATTCTTAGTGATACATTAATAATTACATTTTCTGAAACGGAAATAAAAAAAGTTTTATAGAGCAACATGATAACAATAGTTGGTATGATGTTTATACAAAACAAATTCCATAAATTTATTCCAACGCTTTGTGCCATCCTTGGTACAAAGCGATTGATAGAGAATAGTGCGCTCGCCCGTGTCCTTGTAACATTGATTGATTTCGTATATTCTATTGGTAAGGAAGGGTTTTGAATGTTTGAAAATGTGGTTAATATTCCCCAAAAGGTAAATTCTCCTATTCTGGAAGCCGTTTTGGAAGTACGGTATGATTGTCAATTTCCGGGCGAGGCGCTGTATGGACTACTTTTTGATATTTTCAATGAATTTCCCAACAAGGAAGAACATGCGCTTCCGATCCTGCAAATACCATCACAGATAAGATTTAATGACCCTAATTTTAAGTATCAACCCTACTATAGGGCATCAAACAATGGATTTGCTTTTGCTATTGGTCCATATTCAATCATTTTTTCTGCGCTCCAGCCTTATAAGGGCTGGACAGAATGGAAAAGATTTTTTAATCCATTATTGGAAACCATTAAAAGCAGAGGTATTATAGGTTCTGTTGAACGCATCGGGCTGAGAACTTTTGATGTCTTCGATAACAATATATTCGATAAAATCAATGCCAAATTAATAATTTCCGATAAAACCATAGAAACAAATCCTACTTCGTTTTTTACTGAATTTGAACAGGAAAATATTCATGTTCGCCTTAACCTCGGAAATCAAGCGATCATAAACGGGCAGCCAACAACAAATTCATTGATAGATATAGATTGCATTTATTTTTTCAATTGCGAAGGGAATGCGTTTTTTTCTGCATATCAGGAAGTACTGGAAAAAGCACACTTGGTAAATAAAAAAATATTTTTTGGCTTGTTAAAGCAGAATTTACTGACGAGCCTAAATCCGGAGTATTAAATGATGAGCGCCATGCCGGATAATAAACCAATAGAATTTTCTTCACCGCCTGCCATAACACAGTCTTATCGGTCATCAAAAAACTTGGCAATTAAATATTCACTCCCCGGCAATATTGATTCTTATAAAAGACAAGATGTTATTATTATGTCGGATAACAAAACAATATTAAATATCATTAATTATACTGGTTTTGAAAGTGCTATTAATTCTTTTGACAACTGTATAAATGATGCCATATCAAGATATAAAAAGGTTTATAAACCTGACAATTACAATACGGAATTAGTTAACCCATTTTTAAGAGCCATAAAACCAATCATTATTTATTCCCGTCTTATTCCCAAATTTTATTTTTATCCAGATGGCGCAAGAGCTGTATTTATTTTTAATCAACAAGAAATCACTATTGAATATGATTTTGAGGATACATCATCTTTTTTGGTATCAAAGTTCATCAATAATACATTGCATATCAAGGATGCAACAATTGACAATCTGGGACAGGCATTTGGAGTTTTTCTGTGATTTGTATTCCTCGCGCTATTCGTCCGCATAAAAATTACCCTGTAAAATTAAATGAAACTGATATTTTAGCTTATTCATTTATTCGTGAAACAGAAGAAAATTTCTATATACAGGAAGACTTGGACATTAATGATTTTATCAGGAAAATAGTTCCTGCTAATACATCCAAGACAGATATTTTTGAATATTCTGTTTATTTATACGGATATTATAATGAAAAACATGTTGGCATCAGAAATAAAAGCTTTTCATTCCCCTTATTTTTTAAAGCCAATAAATTATATAATATGCCGATTATATATGATGACGAATCATATCTACTGTCTTTCTCTCATGTTCCAGAAAAATGTAACTACTGGCATTTTCAACTCTATACGGTAGATAGCGCTCAAAATAGAATTCCTCGAAACACCAGAAAACCTAAAGATAGAAAACTTGCAGAGTTTGTTTTTAGGCAATTTATAAAGAAAGCAATATGCCAAAAATCAGAAGCAATACCTTTTAAACATCGTGATTTTGATAAGGTAATCAAGCCGCTTTGTTATTTCTTTAATTGCTACAGGAAGCAGAGTTAATAACTCCTCTTACGCAAAAGCATAAAATAATATAGTATAAAATTAGATGGAAATAAGGAGGCAGAAAATGGCATTAATTAATGTGCATGATCTGGAATATTTAGAGAATGAATCTGAAAAAATAGTTCTTGCTGAAATTGAACGGCAATTAAAATCTCTTCCAGAATACATTTGCACTTGCAGGGAGTGTATTCTTGATGTAATGGCTTTGGCATTGAATTCCATAAAACCGTTATATAGAGTTACACTTATAGGGAAAATTTATACAAGCAGGGCAATGGATGAAAAAAACTACGCTGACAATATTCGCAATGTGGTATTTAAAGCGATTGAAAAGGTGCATAAAAATCCTTATCATTTACCGCAAAAAGGAAAGAAAAGTTCAGGCAGTCATTTTAAACAGAAAAAAATGAATAAGAAGTAGCCAAATTTATCGTTTCACGCGCAGAGGTTTTCTGGGGCGTTTTCGCTCTCTACCATATATTACGGTACAAACACCATTGTTTTTGTACCGTATCTATCTCCGCCGAAGATTTCCTAAGACGACATAACAGCTTTTAGGCTTGCTTGGGCTCCTTTATGCGCAGGATTCATTTGCAAAGCCTTTTCCAGGTCGGCACGCGCAAGTTCCTTCTGTCCTGTATTACGGTATGCGTCACCGCGGAAATAATAATCATTGACCTCGTCTGAGCCAAGCGCAATGGCTTTGCTATAATCAGCAATTGCTTTTTCCCATTGCTTCATACGAAAATATGTGTAACCACGAGCACTGTAGGCATCAACATTGTTAGAATCAAGCTTAATTATTCTGCTAAAGTCGGCAATCGCCGAATCGTATTGCATTTTTTTTCCGTATGCAAGACCACGGTATTTCAATGCATCAATGTGGTTCGGATCAACCGCAAGGGTACAGTTCATTTCAGAAATTGAACTTTCCTTGTCTCCTTGTTGATCGTATGCCATGCCAAGTAAGAAATGGGCGAGGGCTTTGTTTGGGTCAAGTTGGATCGATTTTTTAAAGTCTTCAATAGCGCGAGCAAAGTCTTCTTTGCCTCTGTACATTTCACCGCGCATACAATAAGAATCAGCATCATTTGAATCGAGCCGGATCGATTCTGAAAAGTCTGCAATTGCCCGCTCAATATCCCCTTCTCCAGCATAATCAATACCGCGATTAAAATACGCGATGGCATTCATTTCTTCCATAAAAAACTCCTTATTATATTTTTTGTGTATAAAAACAGGTATCATTTCCATACGGAACACCCCTGTGTTTACCAATTTTGAAGCATATTCTCCATAACAAATTCTTATAAAATTTTCTACACAACTGTCGCATAATATTTGTTAAGTATCGTTTGTCTTTTTCAATTAACCCCTTTTTCATATTTTTACTTCCATTCCAAAACTATTTTTTTATTAGTCTCAGCTACTTTACAAAAGTGTTTATTGATTTTTAGAAAATTTCCATTTGGATCTTCATTTGCATTACGAACCATACACATTGCGCAAAATGATTTGTCTGGACAAGACAGACATTCTGGAAAATCTTTTTTTCGCATATTTCGCAAGGTTCGTACTTTTGGCGAATCATTCCAAATTTCTTTTAATGGCGTTTCACAGACATTACCACATATATAGTTTTGCCATCCCGGACATGGAAATACATTGCCGTTGGCTACCATACAGATTGAAGTTATACAAACACCACATACAATGTCGTTACTTATATCACGATCATCATCTTTTTTAAAATCATCTTTCAACATTATCTTTCGGTAATATATATTATGCTCAACTATGTCGGTAATAACTTTTCCAACTTCATCAAGACTTAATCGATTATCAAGATTATCGGTAGTATGATCATATCTTGCCATCATAATATAATCAGTATCTGCTCTTATTTTATGCTCGTTTGCCCATTTTAAAACATTGCCAAAACAGTTTTTGTTTTGTTTCATTGTTGGACAACTAATTTGTAATGGAATGTCATTATCAATAAGTCGTAATATATTATCCATCGTTTTATAGAAAGATCCTTTTAATCCCGTAATAGAATCGTGTACATCTGGATCCATACTATATAGAGAAACTTGAACACTGGATAGGCGATTCTCTTTCAGCTCTTTAATAATCTCATCATTTAGCAGTGTAAGATTACTTAAAATATTTATTGAAAAGTCGTACTCTTTTGCCTTTTGTAAAAAATCACAAAAGTTTTTATGAAGCATGGTCTCACCGCCGGAAAGAGTTAAACTTAAAACGCCCATATCTTTACATTGTTCTAATATGTCATAGAAAAGCGAAGGCTTTATATCTTCTATTTTATTCTCGTGCGGTATATAGCAGTGGAGACAACGTTCATTACAACGGCTAGTCAGCTCTATATGCAGAGAGATTAATTGCGGTTTATCCTTAAAATGTGTTTCAAGGAAATCTTGAGTGCTTTTTGTTGCTCTTTGTATTAAGGGAGTAAAATCATTTTTTATAGTCTTTGGTTCCAGTTTTGAGTATGAAAAACGAGTATCTTTAAGGTTCAGTTCCTCTTCGCTATTTCCACTCACAATTAATCCGTCATCCTCAAGAATTGAATAAAACTCAATTACATCATTTTTTATATCGAACGGAGAAACATCTATAAAATATTTGGCTATTTCTTTACATAATTTTTCTAAAGTCTGAGATTTGCGGGATAAAACTTTAATAAAAGCAACTCCAGATGAATCAACTACTCTGTCACCAAAATCACTTTTGTTGACTATGTAACCAATATCGTCATATATTCTAATAAAGGTATCAAATTTTTGTCTATAGAGCATATATAATTCTCTTAATATTTAAAATGTAAAAACAGTATCTCCAAAAATAAATTTGGAGATACCCAACTTAAAATCTGCGCAGACAAAACAATCTATCCAGGAAAAATTGATTCACACGGTTTACAACCAAATTGGTTTGATACAAGAGGGCAACCAGCCGAAAAAATTCCTTGCCTGGCATTTTGCGCAACGATTGTTGGTTTTGAATATTTCATAAATTTCCTTTTTGTGTTTAAAGCCCACCGGCTGTAATTTTTTCCTGCCCAACAGACAGTATTTAAAACACTAAAAGTCTCATATGGTTAGAATACACCTAAAATATTTTAAATTCACATTTACAAATACTACAGGAACATAACCTACTTTACTTCCCCCTGTAATTACTGCCGTTTTTCCAGGCTTCGTAATTACCGCAAGTTTTACAATTTGAATCAGATTTGCATTTCTGATCACGAGTGCCGGATGACGGCGTGGTTTCTGCCAAGTAACATTTGTCGCTTGGGTGGTCATAGAAAGGGCACGATCCTGGTACAGAACGCGGTTTGTTCATGGTTTTACCTCCTTATATTATTTTGTTGCTTCTCCTTGTACAGGTGTACATACAGCTTTTCCGCAATATGGGCAAGTACCCGTATCGCCAGTACCCGTATCGCACCAAAAACCTTTTCCGCAATCATCGCATTTAAAGTCCATTATGTCCGCTAATTTTCCACATTTTGGACATATACGATCACCAAACCAAAAACGATCACAATCAGCACATTTGTAATGATAAGCCAATCCCATTTTAATACTCTCCTCTGCGACTTTTTAATGTTGCCGCTGACATATTTTAAATTTCCATACGGAAATCTACTTACACAATAATTCTGATATTTTTTCGTAACTATCTAATACATAGTAGTATAAAATACAATTGCATAGTTGGTCAATAGACATCTGATTATTTATAGTAAAAATGTAGCGTTAGTTATATATGACGAATATTAGAGAAATATTGGCAAGAAACATGAAAGCGTACCGCAACGCTTTGGGGCTTTCTCAGGCTAAATTGGCTGAAAAGGTAGACACCAGTACACACTACATAGGAATGATAGAGACAAAAAACAACTTCCCATCGCCTGAAATGCTTGAGCGGATAGCAGCCTCCCTTGGTATTGATACTCTGGATCTGTTATCGGGCGAAATGAATCTTCCAAAAAGCATTAAAGCTTGCCGAAAAACAACCTTAAAAGAAATAAAGGTACTTATGAGCCGGTTTATAGATGAAAAACTTAAAGAACTGGAGAAGGAATCTTAAATCCTAATACCCGTCGGACATGGAGCGGTTCACATCGCGCTGGCATAACTCCTGGTACACGAAACTGCGGGTTTTAAGCTTTTCCTTAACTTCCCTTGTAAAGGGCATGTACCGCCAGAAGGTGCCGCGCACATCTTTGGGCAGTTTTTGTATGCCTTCCGCTTCTTTTGTCATCCACAGAATATAATCCTGAATAAAAAATTCTTTTATATCGCCCTTTAGTTTTTGGGACTGGAACCATTGATAATAGTGCCCCGTCAGCCCTTCTTCCATCCAGTAAAACGAAGCTTTCTCTTTTGCTACCTGCCAGCGGAAATCGGCTACTGCGGTAAGAACCGCAATGTATAAATTTTTGGGGTACATGGGAATTACGATCCGCCCGCGGCTTGTCGCACGGTTGTACCTGTCGAACGGTTCCCAGCAAAAACCTGTATCGCCATAAGTGGGGATCAACAAAACATACGGGACTATGCGGTTCAATCTGTTTTTGTAGACACGGCAGAATACTTCTGCATCGATGCCTTCAATTCTGGAAAGCATGGGGATGATGTTTTCCCGCGTGGCAACTTCCAGCGGAGAACAATGAAAATATTCACTGGTAAGAACCGGAAAATGATTCCCCTGCCGCCCTATGCTCATTTTAGCCATTTGGCGGACAGTGTCAAATTCGGTATCCAAAGCCCCTATATCTACTGAAACAGTTCCGCCCTCTGCTGCGATTTTATCTGTCAGCGTTTGAACATCCGCTTCTGCCGAAATATAATCTTTAATGGAGACTTCTATGTCGTGGTCGTTTTTTAACAAATCTTTAAACAGGTTTTGCATTTCAGTAATTGACATTTTCTGACCCTCAGAAAGACAATCACTTACATCATCCATAATGCGTAAAGGTTTATGATCAAAGATGGCTTCCATGCGTTCGCGCAGTGTTCTTTCAATTTCGTGGCGTTCTTTGTTTCTGGATTTTAACATTGCCCTTGCAGTATCCAGCTTACCTGTCGCTTTTTCCATTAACTGCATTAATCTTGCCTGGGAGTTGTTTTTTGAAATTTTTACCTCATCTGTGGTAGACGGGCGAATTACGCTGGTGCCTACCAATTTGAGCCATTCATCCAGATAATAAACTGGTTGATTAAGTTCGTTTTCTACTACAATTTTGCTGAAGAATGCTCTGGTTTCCGGATTAACAAAGCTGGGGTGCAGCATGGCAAACCGGAGCAGGAACTTTTTAGGCGGCGCTATTTGCCCTGTGGTTTTTCTTGCTACATTTACAAGGTATTCCCAAAACGGCGAAATGAATTGCTGCCGGAATACGCTGCGATCCTTTGGATCCTTTGCGGCAAGGTACTTTTGAAGGATATTATGAACCCGCTGGGCAATATCCCCTTCGTTTGAAAGCGCAGTTTTGTAATAATTTGGATCATCAAAAAAATTGTGAGGCTTCTCTTCAAGATTTTTGGTGACTTGAGGAAAACCCGAAACGGTCAGATCTACTGACTGTTTCTCCAGCGCTTTATCGCCAGTTTTTTCATTGCTGCTTCCGAAAATATCATCAAAATTCGGAAGCGGAATATCGCCGCCTTTTGATGTTTCCAGTAAAGCGGCAAGTTCGGGATCCATGTCCCCCTGATAAGCATTTCCAGCCATTAGTGAATCACTCCCGTTTGTATTTCATACATAAAAATATAAAACGACATACTATGGTTGTCAATTAATATTACTATATTAACGCATCCAGGTCAATTTCGCCTGCGGTGCATGGTACAGTAATACCCCAATTTTCCAGTACTTCCGGGTGAATTTCGCCGAATACTCCGATTGCCTTCCCTTTATGGAGAATTGCGGCGGCCCTTCCGGGAATAAAACGGGGGTCTGATGATTCTTCCACATCATATTCGCAGGAAAGGTAATAAAACAGTGTTTGAAGCTCGCCTGCGGCGGTGTTAAAGTTTGCATCTGTTCCGGCATGAAGAAAACCGGCATATTGGCGCGTGGAAGATTTGTAATTTTCTGTTTCATTAAGGTATGCTATTTTCCCGATTTCAAAAATTTTATGCGGGTAAACAGAACGGCCCGAAACAGATTCGCTTGAAAAAAGCGAAGCCAATACAGAATCGCGTACATATTCGTAATTTTCTGTCATTGGGTTGGAAATACGGACTATTTTGCCGGCATCGCCGCGCATATTTTCTACTAAATCCTTGCGGGAACCAAGGTAATTATAGATCATTTCCTGATAACCCATTCCAATAAGAAGTTCCTTAACCTGCCTGCTGAACAATGTGATGGGCAAAAGCCGCCCTATGGTTGAATCGGAGGGCCTCTGAGGTTTAAAGGCGCCAAGGGAACGGCCAATCATTACGTCTTCGGCGACATCGGCGGCATGGAGAAAATCGTTGCGGTACTCCGGCGGCCATGCGCGAACGCCTTCCTGTTCGCTTGCCTGCCCGCGTTCGGCGCTTTTGGTTTTTTCCGCTTTTACGCCCATGCGTTCAAGAGCCTGCATGCATTCATCTGCGGTGAGTTTTTCGCCGAGAAATCTTTCAATTCTGGAAAGCGAACAGAAGACCGGCTCCTGGAAATAATAGGGGGTAACTGTATTTCTGCCTGTTTTACCAAAAGGAATGTCAAATTCGTATTCGATTTCGACTGGTTCTATGGTAAAGCCGTTGTCTGCAAGGTCGCAGGCAACAATAGAAGCGGCAAGGGTTAGCGATGCAATGTCCGTGCCGGTAAGTTCAACAAAAATGTCGCTGTCGCCTACCTGCACAGCGCCAAGATCGCTGGAATTGATGATTGGCGGGTATGATAGAATAGTCCCCTCCGAATCGGTCAGCAGCGGATGGATGGGTTCATGTTCCTGGATAAAGGCATATTCCCTGCCTTTCGGGTGCTGTTTAAGGATTTCCCTTAACGTTAGCGGGCTGTCCCACTGAAGCGGCACAAAGGAAACGGAATCGGGGTCTGCGCCTTTGTAAATTATCGGCCATTTGATCAACGAAATACGGTAAATGCCCATGGACATGCTGCGCCGTTTCCGCCCGAAATTCCAGGCAAGTTTTTCCTGGGTCTGAATCATGTCCCTAAGCATAGGATCGGTTACTTTTTTGCCGCTTGCGACAAAACCCGCAAGGTATGGGCGCACTCCCTTAACGCTTGCCTCGACTTTTACTTTTCGTGCAGCCTTTTTTAAATCGCCTGGCCTTGAAAAAAATGGGTATTCCGGTATTTTTCCGCCTTTATATACCCTTAGTTGGCGGGCGCATCCGGCGGTTCCCCACAGGTCTGGGCGGTTAGTGTCGTTTAGCTCTATTTTAAGAGTTCTTTCCGCTGCCGGCAGGTTTTTGTCGCTGTCTTCGTCCAGTTCCGCTTTGGCGCAAGTCAGGGCTTCTTCGAATTCTTCCCGGCTTTTCCATCCGCCTGGCTGTCCGGCTAATGTATAAAAAACTTCTTCATTAACTTCGATTTTTGGCATTTTTTGTTTTCCTTTGTAGGATTATATCGTTTTTTTGGACAAAAGTCTACGACGGTTTGAAATAATACAAAAATTCCCTTGCGCAGACTTGAAAGTTAAATGTATAATGAATCTAAAGATTTCATATTTCGGAGGAAAAATTATGAAGAAAATGTTAGCAGTTCTTGTAACACTGCTCGTGGCCGGTACTCTCTTTGCAGGTGGCGGCTCGGACAAAGCTAAAGGGATGATCGGTCTTGCAATGCCAGAAACACATGTTCTGCGCTGGATCAAAGACGGCAATTCTCTCAAAACTGAAGCTGAAAAACGCGGATACTCCGCAGAAGTTCAGTGGGCGAATGCAGATCAGGCGATTCAAAACCAGCAGATTCAGAGTTTTCTGACACAGGGAGCAAAGCTTCTGGTAGTCGGTTGCATTAGTGATGGTGTCGCTCCTGTTATTGCAGAAGCAGCCAAGGACAAAGTTGCGGTTATTGCTTATGACCGGCTTATCCAGAATTCAGGGGATTATGACTATTACATTACTTTCAACAACTTTAAAGTTGGTCAGCTCCAGGGACAAGCTATTGAAAAAGCTCTGAATCTCGCCAGCGCTACGGAAGCAGCCCCTAAAAATATCACTTTGTTTGCCGGTTCCCCGACAGATGGCAATGCGTTCTTCTTTTTTGACGGCGCAATGAGCATTCTTAATCCTTATGTTGAGAAGGGTGTTCTCAAAGTGGTTGGACCTTATCCCAAGACTTCTGCTGACAAAGACAACTTCCTGAAGATTTCTACTGAAGGCTGGCAAGCCCCTGTTGCCAAGACCCGCATGGAAAACCTTTTGAACGGTGATGCACGCAGTGTTACCTTAGATGCAGTATTGGCTCCCAACGATCCGCTTGCTCGCGCCATTATCGAAGCCTGTAAAGCAGATGCTAAATACCGCACCAAACTCCCTGTAGTCACCGGACAGGATGCTGAATTCGATTCTGCATTGTCCATAAAGAATGGTGAGCAGTATGCTACAGTCTTTAAAGACACAGCGAAATTAGCTGAGGCAGCCATTATTCTTGCCGATGCAATTCTTAGCGGCAAGACCCCCAGTATCCCGGGCGCAGTTCTCGCAACCGGCGATTTGGCAAAGATGGGCGATACTGGCAAGAAAGTTGTAAAAACCTACCTTCTTGATCCTGTTGCAATTACCAAAGACAATATCCTTGTGCCTGTAAACGCTGGCTTCTTCACTGAAGAAGAAGCAAATCAGCTTAAATAGGGCTTTTATTGTAGTTTTAACGGTCGGGATTTCCTTACCGTTAAAACTACAGGTTATTTTATGAGCGATTATATTTTAGAAATACAAAATCTTACCAAAGAATTTCCGGGGGTCAGGGCCCTTGAGAATGTTAGTTTAAAAGTAAAAAAAGGCGAAATACATTCACTCTGCGGCGAAAATGGCGCAGGTAAATCTACGTTGATGAGCTGTATATCCGGTGTTTACCCCAAAGGCAGTTACGAAGGAAAAGTTTTTTATAAGGGGCATGAAACTGGTTATCACAGCGTCAAGGACAGTGAAAAAGAAGGGCTTTCCATTATTCATCAGGAATTGGCGCTTAGCCCGTATTTATCAATTTATGAGAATATTTTTCTTGGTCACATGGAGACCAAGTTTGGTGTAATAAACTGGGATAAGTATAGAAAAGAATCAAAAAAGTTTATAGATTCGGTGGGACTAAATGAGCCGCCAGAAACGATAGTGAGTAAGCTTGGAGTGGGAAAGCAGCAATTAGTTGAAATTGCCCGCGCCTTGTCAAAAAAGACAGAGTTACTTATTCTGGATGAGCCTACTTCTTCCCTGAACGATGACGAAAGCGAAAAACTTCTTAACCTTATGCTGGAATTTAAAAAACAGGGAATTACCCTGGTGATGATTTCGCATAAATTAAGCGAGGTTCTTAAGGTTGCAGATACAGTAACGATTCTGCGCGATGGAAAATCTATCAGTACCTTTGACGTTAAGGGTGACAATTTAACTGAAGAAATGATTATCAAGGATATGGTTGGCCGCGACCTGACTCACCGTTTTCCCGAGCGAAAATCTGCGCCGGGTGAAACTGTAATGGAGGTTAAAAATTGGACGGTCTATCATCCCGATTATCATGATATTAAAGTTGTGAAAAATGCTTCCTTTTATTTGCGAAAAGGTGAAATTCTGGCTTTTTGCGGTCCTATGGGCGCAGGGCGGACCGAATTGATGATGAGCATTTTTGGTAATTCTTATGGTTTTCGCAGTGAAGGGGAATTATGGATCAAGGGCAAAAAAATGTTATTCCCCAATGCCAAAAAAGCTATTGAATCGGGGCTTGGATATATTTCCGAAGACCGGAAAAATTTGGGGCTTATTCTTATTCAGGATATAAAAACCAATATTGCTCATGCCAGCCTTAAAAAGCTTTCTAAATTTGGAATTGTTGATGGTCAGCAAGAGATAAAGAAAGCTGAACATTACCGCAAAGAGCTTAATATTAGAACGCCATCGGTAGATCAGCTTGTAAGAAATCTTTCCGGCGGCAATCAGCAAAAAGTTGCAGTAAGCCGCAGTTTGCTTGCAGACCCGGATATTTTTATTGTTGATGAGCCAACCAGAGGTATTGATGTCGGTGCCAAAACGGAGATATATGGTATTTTGAACGGCATGATTGCCGCTGGAAAAAGCATAATAATGGTGAGTTCAGAACTTCCGGAAGCGCTTGGTATGGCGGACAGAATTTACGTTATGAATGAAGGGACAATAAAAGGGATGTTTACGAAAGAAGAAGCAACTCAGGAAAAAATTATGCAAATGGCATTAGTGGGATAAACGCTGATTTAAGTTAAGACTTAAGCTTTAACTTTACAAAATATTAAAGGAGAAAATATGAGCGAAAAATCAATTAAAACAACAGATATGGGGGTTTTGCTGAAAAAGAGTGTCCGCAGTTATTCAATGTTTCTTATTCTTGCATTGATTATGCTTATTTTTGCTCCTTTAACGCATGGTAATAATTTTAGTCCCCGTAATTTTACAAATATTTTCTTTCAATACAGTTATGTGCTTATTCTGGCTATTGGCATGGTTCAGGTTATTATTGTACAGGGTATTGATCTTTCGGTAGGTTCAGTATGCGCATTTGTAGGGGCTCTCAGCGCAATGGTTTTTAATGCCTGCCTTGCAAATCCTTTTTTAAATCCTATTGCAGTGCCTGTTACATTAATGGCATCAATTGCGATGGGTGTTGGCATAGGTTTATTTCAAGGAGGATGGGTTGCCTATGCAAGGCTACCTGCTTTTATAGTAACTCTCGCTGGAATGTTGCTTTTCCGAGGGTTGACTTATCTTGTTACTAAAATTACCCCTGTAAGGCTTAACGATGTAAGTTATTCACACCTTGCCACAGGAACAGTTGATGAAGTATTTGGTTTTGAGCGTATTGGGATTTATTATCCCGCTGCTATCATTTTAACGATAGTCATTCTGATTGCTTTCTATGTTGCTGAATTCTTTGGGCGTAAAAAAAGAATAGCCAACGATTTTGAAGTTACTCCGCTGCCGTTTTTTATCATGAAGCTGGTAGTTGTCAGTATGCTGGCGCTTGGGCTTGCTGACCGTTTTGCCCGTTACAGAGGGTTGCCCATAGTAGTAATAGTTTTGGGGGTTACAATTTTCGCTTTTCATTTTCTTTTGAACAATACGGTTTTAGGTCGTTATATTTATGCTGTCGGAGGTAACCCGCGTTCTGCAAAACTTTCCGGTATCAATTCTGAATTAGTTATCTTTATTGTTTTCTGTATAATGGGTGGTCTTTCTGGTCTTGCCGCCATTGTTTTTACCGGTTACATGAACAGCGCACTTCCCCAGGCGGGTAACCTGTTTGAATTAGATGCGATTGCTGCTTGCTACATTGGCGGCGTTTCAGCTTCTGGCGGTATTGGTACTGTTGTGGGGGTTGTTATTGGCGGTCTTGTAATGGGCGCAATTAACAACGGTATGACGCTTATGAATTTGGGTGCTCATTATCAGTATGTTGTTAAGGCTCTCATTCTTCTGCTTGCCGTCTTCTACGATGTATACACCCGCCGCAAAGCCGGATTGGGCTGATAAAAAATTAAATCCGAAGGGCACGTAGAACCGAAAGTTCGCACGTGCCCACAGAGCTAATCGTGTGTTATGTGCCATTTGTGTGGGTGTGACTGAGATAATTGTTAGTGTGTAATTATTATTTTGAGGATTTATATGTCAAGGGAATTTATATGAAAAGAATATTTTTTAGCCTATTTATTTTTGTAGCTATGTTTTCTTATGCCCAACAAAAACATGCACTAGTCATTGGTAATGGGAATTATACTTCTTTTGGTTCATTGCCAAACGCCGTAAACGATGCTAACGACATTACTGTAGCTTTACAAGGGCTTGGCTTTACTGTGAACAAAGTATTGGATGGAAATCGTGCTCAAATGATAGAAGCTATTTCCTTGCTCAAAAACCGGCTTTCAATGTCAAAAAACAGTTACGGTTTTTTCTTTTATGCAGGACATGGTGTACAGTTTAATGGTGTGAATTATTTAATACCGGCTAGGGCTGATATACCCAATGCAAATTATCTTGGAGATGCGGCTGTTTCGGTTCAAACAATGCTAGCCGAACTAAACGATGCGGCCAACGAACTTAACATTGTGGTACTTGATGCTTGTCGGGATTTTCCCGCAGCTTGGAGTCGGAGCATGAACCGAGGTCTTTCTGTAGTCAGCAATGCCCCAGCAGGAAGTATCATTGTATATGCAACAAGTGCAAATTCAACAGCTGATGATGGAAAAGGAAGAAACGGTCTTTTCACTGGGCAATTATTAAATAATTTAAAAGCATCAGATTTAAGTGTCAGAGAAGTTTTTGACAGAACAGGAATAGATGTATTAAATGTTAGTGGAGGTAAACAACATCCAGAAATAGCTGTAAAGTATTTTAAAACTGCATACCTTGGTACTACTCCGCCAGTTGTTCCTCCACAACCAGTATCTGTACCTCTAACTCCGCAATCTAAAGACATAAAGGGAACATTTATTGGTATTGCCATGCCAGAGACTCAGGTTCGTCGTTGGGTTAATGATGGCAATGTTCTTAAAACCGAAGCTGAGAAGCGTGGTTTTCGTGCAGAAATACAAAATGCAAATGGCGATCAAGATATTCAAAATCAGCAAATCATAAACTTTCTAAACAGAGGAGCTAAAGCATTGATCGTTGGCTGTATTAATGATGGTATTGTTCCAGTAATTACACGAGCATCACGAGACAAAGTACCGGTTATTTCTTATGACCGTTTTATTCACGATGCTGATTATGATTACTATATCACTGGTAATTTTAATAGAGTTGGTGTTTTTCAAGCTCAAAGTATTGTTAATGCGCTAAATTTGGATTTTGCTACAACTGCTGATCCTAAATATATTACTTTGTTCGCTGGTAATCCAAATGATGAGAATGGTCGTAGAATTTATAATGGAGCAATGAGTGTGTTAAACCCTTACATTGAGCGAGGTGTTCTCAAAGTGATAGGACCTTACCCAAGAAATTCATCCGACACCGCTAATTTTCTGAGAATTGCTACTGAAAATTGGCAACCTTCTTTTGCTAAGATGCGCATGGAGAGTCTCCTGCAAGCAGACGCACGTAATATTACTTTAGATGCAGTATTAACTCCCAATGATGGAATTGCTCGCGCAATTATTGAAGCATGTAAAACAGATAATAAGTATAGATACTTACTACCAGTAACATGTGGACTTGATGGTGAGTTTTCTTCTGCCATGGCAATAAAGAATGGTGAACAGCATAGTACGATTTTCTTTGATACATCCAAGTTAGCTCAGGCTGCAATTGTTTTAGCTGAACAGGTTTTAATGGGAAATGATCCTCATGTTCCAAGTGCAGTGCTTGCTACTGGAGAACTTGCCAGAAGTTACCATAATGGTAAGAAATTAGTAAATACTTATTTACTTGATCCTGTTCTTATTGCTAGGAGTAACTTGAATATACTGATACAATCTGGACGGTTTGATTCAGATGAAATAAAGAGACTGTCAAATTAATATTTTGAATAATTTTATCAGTTAAAGTGTCTGTCGCATAACAGGATTGTAATATAAATTTATTAAAGGAATGATATAATAGTTTTCTTATAAATTCTATTACTACTCTTTGGAAAGAGTGTTTGATAAATAAAAAACCGCATGAAAGGGTCAAGGGAGACCTGCATAAACAGATAAATCCCACCTCAATCGCACGGCTTCGGCTACATATAATATTGCATATATTTCCGCTTTTGTCAACAGCAGGGCAGGGTAACTCCACGGCGAGCGCCCTATGAGATTCCCCGCATCGAAACGAAATAACAGGCTTTCCAGATAGTCTTCCGACCAAGCCATTTGCGCACAAAAAAATAGTATCTGTCACCATATGCGAAAGATAGCCGTTGTGTTCCTTTGTGTTTTGGTACGCAACATAATTAATTTATGGAGTATACCTCCACTTTATAAAACCACTCGCCCTTCCATCCTTCGTGCCAAATCTATAATTACCTGCCCCTTTTTCATAATATAATGTTTCAAGAGAGTTAATATCTTCACTAACTGTTCCATTACCGAGGTAAACTTTAAATGAAAAACTTTCATTCATTACTACATTTGCTCCCATGGTAACGATGTATCCTCTTCCGCGATTAATATGACTATCGTATCGGAGATTAAACGCCCTCTTACCGATACTTACGCTGTCGGGGATGCTTATGTGGCTCAATTGGTCGTTGTCCCGAAACGCCCCCATAGCAATGTGGGTAACGCTGTTTGGGAAGGTTACTTCGGTGAATCTATTGTTGGCAAACGCTTCCTCGCCGATAGTGGTAATGCTGTCGGGGAGGATTACACGGATTAATTTGGCATTCATAAAAGACCTATCTGCAATGGAAACAACTGGGTCGCCCCAAATAGTATTGGGAATAACGAGAGCTATTTCACTGTTATCCGCCAAACCTTGTATCTCGCCTCGTGTATACTTGAATCTTGCATTCATATCAAATTCTTTTCTGGTGATCGCCCGTATTTGCAAGACCCCGCTGCGGGCTGCTGTCTCGGCAGATATTCCGTTTACGGTGGCAACCCGTATGGTCATGTTGGTGCTTATATCATTTGCACTGACATTCTGAAAATTCACCGTCCGCCTGTCGTCTGCGGAAACACCAATTGTTGGTCTACCGTCGCTCCATCTCAGTCCCCATGAACCGCCCGGCTGTATAGTCTGTTTGCCTATTACTTTATTCTGGTCATTCAATAGCTCGAAAACCACGGAAAAGTTTTGATTCCGTCCTGCGAAATTCAGGTTGGTAACGCTCCGTTGCGGCCAGCTTCCCAAGCCCCAAGTGTCTTTTCTTCCGGTGGCATTCAAACCGTCGTAGACCGCCTGCAAGGTACGTTCTATGGCAAGCGTCCAGATGCTGCTGCCGTGCAGATGAGCCTCTATCCCTCCCATGGTTGCGGTTCTGTTCTGGTAATTCGTTTCCCCTTGTTGTTTAATCTCATTGGAAACATAGAACAGGGTATAGGGCATGGACTGAGTCCGGTTAAAATTATCCAAAAATTCTTCCGTTTCCTTCAGCCTGGCTACCCAATCGTCACGCCACCGTATGTCGTTGCGTATGTTATCGCCGATATTCCCGCTGGAAATATTCGCAGCAAGTATCGAAGATCGATTTGCCGCTTCCATCATAGAGGGGTCAAAAATGGCGGCTTGATAATAATAGCTCAATGCCGCTACCTCGGTTCCCTTCCTTTGGGCGGTAATACCTTGGGCCAGGGCGGTTTGTGCGGTTACGCGGTTTGCTTCTGCCGCTCCAGCAAGTTCCGTCCGCGTCCGCTCGGTGAGCACTATATCCATTTTCTGGAGCAGCTCGAGCGAGGCTCGCCGTACGCCGCTTAAGTTATCCAGCTCCGCGAAGGAAAAGGTATCAGAATACGAAGCTACTGTCATTTTGTCAGTGTTTCTGGTGATGTTCATCTGTAAGACACAGCCTGTCGCCGTTCTGGTAATATTTCCGCTCATGATATGGGTCGTTTCAGGTAGGTGCCCCAAATTCCCTCCCGCATTGTCGTCAAAATAGCCTGATAACAACGCATCGTACTGATCGCCGAGACGTTCATAATCCAATACGTCGATGGCGGAAAAGCTCTTAAAGTTGTAAACAAATTCACGCTGCACCAGCGCAGGGAGATAGCTTTGGTCTTCCGCAAGACCGTTTGCTTTCGGAGCAATAATGGTAAGACTCACGCCCTTTCCGCCATTCCCGGAAAAGAATGGGGATTCGAGAGTGGACTGTTGCTGTATTTGCGCTTTCTTGTCCTTATTTCCGCTAGCCCAGCACACTGAGGACAGAAACAGGAAAAACACGATGGTGACAAAAATTTTTTTCATGGCAAATTCCTTTTTCAGTTTATGGCATTAAGAGTATTGTAGAAAATATGAGTAAAATTATCAAGCAAAAATGGTGTCACCCCCAGGGCGAGCGCACTATCTTTTGTGAATAAAAAAATCTTCGAATTTAATCTCGCCAAGACCTCCAAGGCGCAAAGTTGTTGTTTGAATCCTTTATTTTAACCCTTCGATATCTAAGTTATTTTTGATTTCTAAGGTTTCTTATAGAAAGATTTCGTACAATAGCTTTGCGCCTTGGTATCTTGGAGCTTGGCGAGATCAAATGGGCATAGTGCGCTCGCCCTGACGGTAGGTCTACCATTCTTTAGGTTTGCCGTAAGGGGGAGATATATTAAAAGTTTCTCCAGAAGGTTCTATTACAAAAAATCCATTATTTAACGCAAGTTCTCTTATATTATCTGGTATTACAACTCCTGCAACAGCCCCTAAAAATGATCGTTTGTCGCCGTGTAAATCTGCATATTTTCGCATTTTTTCAAGACGTTCAATATGATCATCTATATTTTTACTGGTAAGATTGGTTTTTACTTCAACGAGCATTGCTTTATTGCCGTTTTCCAATAAAACATCAATTTCAAAGAAAATCTTATTTTTACGATCTGTAACAATAGTGTTTCTATTGGCTTTTGGAAAGTCCTGTCCAAGTTCACTAAATTTTTCACATAGATTAGGAGCAATCATATATTCGGCAATTTCACCTAAGCGATTGGAATATTCCCCAAATCGCTTATTTATATCCTTTATCTGCCGATCAGTTTCTTTCATTTGCCGATCGGTCTCTTTCATCTGCCGATCGGTCTCTTTCATTTGCCGATCAGTCTCTTTCATCTGTCGATCAGTCTCTTTCATCCGCCGATCGGTTTCTTTCATTTGTTGAGCATTCTCTTTTTGCATAGACCTGATTTCTTCATAACCTTTGGCCGTTCTATCCAATATTGCCCAAATCTGTTCAAAGCTGGGAATACTTGAGGCGGTTGGTTGTAGTTGCGCTTTACCCATAATTAACTCCAAGGAACTTGATTCTATTTATACTATACCACTATTAAGTATTTTTGTAAAGGTCTTTTGTGCGAAAAATTGGCTTAAATTAAATCCGCAGGGTTACTCTATCGAACATGGCGTTTATTTCGCCGCCTTCTTTGTGGGCTATGCGGATAAATGGGCTGTTGTTGGTTTTTCCAAGCACTTTCTCCATTTCCGCCGAATTGCGGAATGTTGCTTTTTTAAAAATGTTTCGATAGTCTTTTGCTCTGGTTTCGTGGATTTGACTGTTAATCCAACTGCGGGTTTCTTTTGCAATGGCAACTTCCTTTTTAAACCCGCCGGCGGTGATTGTCTCTTCTGCGTCGCGAAGGAACGCAAGTGTCGCCCATGCATGGCAGCCCCTGTCCAGAGGGTAAGCGTCATTCCAGAGATTGTATGTATCGTGAATTTCATTCCAATTATTGTATTTACCTTCGTTAATGTCCTTGCGCAGTTCATCAACCCTAAAGGCAGGGACGACCTGACCGCCAATGTTGACCCAGCTGCGGATACGTTCGCCGGAATTCAAAAGCCCACAAAGACCGGCGAAGTCCAAATCGGACCGTGAATCAAAAAATGAAGAAATGGTTTTTACCGCATAGTAATGAAGCATTTGGCGGTATGCGGCAATTGCCCGTAAGGGTTTGATTATCACCTGATCGCGTTTGCCGGCTTCCAGGTTCCGGCATGGTATGGACCGGATGTCCATAAGCCATTTGCTTCCGGTCATGTCTCCGGGGGAGCAGCCTGCTTCGCCAATCCAGCCGTCCAACAGCGACAGGGCAGCGATAATTTCTTCCACCGTGTCAGGTGAAAGATAGTCTGTTTCAATTCGCTGAACTTTGACTATCCTCTTGTCGCGTTCTCGGGCTTTCCACGAGTTGCGTTCCAACGCATAAAGATTGTGCATCCAAAAATATGCCGGCATTACCTCCAGCCTGTCCTTGTAGACATTGTTGTTAATAAGAGAGAACGGCAGCGGTATGTTGAGTTCTGCAGGGTATTCGCCTTTTGTTATAATTGTAAAAGATGCAAAGCAGCTTGAATGTTTTAGGCTTACAGCAAGTCCCGGCCAAAAACCGCGCCCTGCCCGTATTTCGCCGTCATTTGCGCGGCTGTTGTGGTTGCTGCCAATTGTAGCTGCAGCCGCCATGTTTGACATTCCCTGAACAAGGCTGGCAATAAGAAAAGAATTATTATGATGCTGTTCATGCACAGGGAAGATTAAATTATTGAGTATTTCGCAGCAGGACACGGTTGAATTGTCGCCAAGCACCGAATGAATCAGACGCGCTCCGTATTTAAGATTGCTGTTTCTGCCCATTACAAAACGCACGGCCTTGGATCCGTAAAAGGCGTTACATGCGTACCCCACAATGCCGTTTACCATTTCAACGCCTTCGCCTATCTGCGTCCGCTCTTCGGCTGATGACAGTATTGTAATATTTTTAAGTTTGTTTGATCCTTTTATGTAGGCGCATTCTCCTACTGTTGTGTCTTTGATAATGGCACAGCTTTTTATCACTGTGCCGGAACCGATAATTCCGTATTTACCCCTGAAACTGCCGTATTGTTTTTGTGTTATCTCCGTTAATTTTTTTGTCAGCCCTGTGTCGTCCCGGTAAGCTGCCCACAGGTAAGCATCTGCGGCAATCATGTCTTCAAACGGCAGAATAGAGCGCCCGCCTGCTTCGTTCATAACGTCAATCCACACGCGCACTTCTTCGTCTTCACCATCCTTGATGATGCCGTTGCCGAATTTTGCGTGGTTGGTTGTTTGTATTTCATCTACTCTGGAAAGTATGCAGTTGTCTCCGATTATGTAATGCGAAATATACGCGCATTCCTGTATGGCAGTGTTGTCGCCAATGTCGCAGGAGATGATTGTACTTCTGCGAATCCCTACTGGAATGCAAAAGTCATGATGTTTAAGCGCTGCGCTTTGTGTAGCGCCAATCCGTATTAGTCCATAAAAATTTGAGTCGCAAAATAGCGATGGATCAAACGGATCGCGTACAAAAAAATTATTCCAATCCGGGCAAAAGTTTCTGTTCTTTACAAGAATTTCAATTTCTTCCAGTTTTAGTTTTCGCCAGTATTCTTGCAGATCTAATTTTTGAAAATCTGATTGCCCTGTTTCTTTTTTGGATAATAATTCTGTTTGTTGCGCATTGCGCAGCCAGTATTCATCTGCGCCCGATGGAATATATTCAGGGGGAATAAACCCGTACCCGTGGCAATCCAGCGGCAATACTGTCATTTTGCGCGCCTTAACCGAACGTTTTCAATATCGTGGCTGAACAATTCACGCAGGTCGTTTAATCCCAGCGCCATTAACGCCATGCGGTCAATTCCTATGCCCCATGCGGCGACAGGCACATTCACTCCAAGGCTTTCGGTTACTTCGGGTCTGAAGATGCCGGAACCGCCCAGCTCGAACCAGCCAAGCACGGGGTGTTTAATGTGCACTTCTACAGATGGTTCTGTAAAAGGAAAATAACCTGGAACATATTTTACTTCTTTCGCCCCGGCAACTTCGCAGGCGAACATTTCCAGCATACCCAAAAGCGTCCGGAGGTTTACATTTTCACCTAACACAATGCCTTCGGTCTGGTAGAAGTCCGGCAGGTGGGTAGCGTCTACGCGGTCATAACGGAAACAGCGTGCTATGCCAAAATATTTGCCCGGTATTTTTGCAGTTGGCAGGGTTTTTGCGGAAAGCACAGTCCCCTGAGAGCGCAGGATAAGCCTGCGGGTAAACTCGCGGTCAAAGGCATAATTCCAGCCGCGGCTGCCGGTTGTTCCGCCGTTTTCATGGACAGCAGCGATGTTGGAAAGCCACGGCTCATCAATGGATTTTGCCTTTGCTATTCCTTTTACCGGATCGGCAATGCTGTAAACGTCATGAATATCCCTGGCAGAGTGGAATTGCGGCATAAAAAGAGCGTCCGAATTCCAGAATTCTGTTTCGGTCAACGGGCCGTCAAATTCTTCAAAGCCAAGAGATGCAAGTTTATCTTTTACATTTTCAAGAAATCTTACATAGGGGTTGCTGCGGCCCGGGGTTAAACGGACAGGGGGAGTTTTAACATTATAAGATCTAAAGGTTTTATTCTTCCAGCTTCCGTCTTCCAGCATTGACTGAGTCAGTGTGCCGATTTCATCTCCTGTGATTCCTGCTGTCTTAAGGGCTGCAGCGGCTTCTTGCGCTGGAACGGAACCGTCTTCTTTTACGGTAAACCCAAAGATTACGGTTTCTCTGTCTATCTGGCGGAATGGCGCGTCGGCAGCGCCGCGTTTTTTGGAGATGCCGGACATTATGTTTCTTTCTGTTTCGTTAAGCGCCGTTTCTGCAAGCAGTTTGCCTGCTTGCAGGCCGCCTGTTCCTTTTTCCAGCAAACTGCGAATGACTTTAAAATGTTCCGGCAGCAAGGCAGTTTCAGGCATTATTACTTTTTTATCGCTGTCCATTGCCAGTACGCCAAGTTTAGAAAGACTGCCAAAGGCGCTGCCAACATCTTTATTTTCCATGTTGAGAGTCTGCGCAATATCAGGCAGGCGTAAAGAGCCAGGCTGTTTCTTTGCAAGCTCAACGATTCGTTCTTCAGGGCTGCCTTTTTCTTTCCATTCGCGGCCAAGATCCGTCAATTCGTAAAAAACTGCCGCTTCCCGCCGCATTTCGCTTATCAGCCCCTTGCCTGCAAGCCATGAAAGCGCTTGATTCCCGTTCCCTGGTTTAAAACCCAGTTCCTGCTCAACCCTTTCAATAGTAAGTTCATCGCCTTTTTTGTATTGAAGGAGAATTCTTATTTCCAGAGGGTGCAGATTTTTTATAATATTTTGTGTGTCGCCTGCCATATATTAATAATACATCTTACAGAAGGGGTTTGGCAAGCTGCCGTCACTCCCATTCAATCGTGGCGGGGGGTTTGCTGGAAATGTCATAGGTTACGCGGCCAATTTCTTTTACTGTGTTGGTAATACGTGTGGATATTTCCAAAAGATCGCGGGTTTCGAACGGGTAGACATCTGCAGTCATTCCGTCGGCGCTGGTGATGGCGCGTAATGCGAGAACCCAGCCGTATTTACGGACATCTCCGGCAACGCCCACTGAACGGATTGGCAGGAGAATTGCGAAAGCTTGCCAGATTTCATTATATAAACTGCCGCCTGCAGCGCTGCTGCGGCGCTTTAGCTCTTCTATATAAATCGCATCTGCTTCGCGCAAAATATCGCACTTTTCTTTGGTTACTTCGCCGAGTATACGGACAGCAAGGCCGGGGCCCGGAAAGGGGTGGCGGCGGACAATTTCTTCGTCAACGCCAAGACAGCGCCCCAAAGCGCGGACTTCATCTTTATAGAGGCGATCCAGCGGTTCGATAATTTTTCCGGCTCTGCGCTTTGCATCAACCAGCGGGCTTGCAACATTGTGGTGGCTTTTTATTACATGGGCTTTTTTGCCGACACCCTGCCCGCTTTCGATAAGGTCGGTATACAAAGTGCCTTGCGCAAGTAAATAATTGTCCGGCAGCCCAAGACGGGCAACTTCCCGCTCTTGTATAGTAATAAACAAATCGCCGATTATTCTGCGTTTTTCTTCCGGCTCGGTTTTGCCTTTAAGCGCCGAAAGAAACTCATTTTCGCACATAACAATATGTAAATTTTTTGCGCCAAGTTTTTCCAGGCTGGAGCGGACAGTTAAGGTTTCGTTTTTGCGCATAAGCCCCGTATCCATGTACATTAAATGCACCTGTTCGCTTTTTAAAGATTTTAACAACGCGGCGCCGGCAACGGTGGAATCAACGCCGCCTGAGATAAGCAGCAGCACCGGATTTTCTCCGGCGCGTTCCCTGAGTGAACGGCTTAATTCTTCGATGTAATGTTCCATGCTCCAGTTTTTGCTGCATCCGCACACGCCAAAAACAAACGCGCCAAGAATGTCGTCCCCGCCTTCGCAATGAGTAACTTCTGGATGAAACTGCAGCCCGAACCACGGCTTTTCTTCATGAGCGGTAATTGCAGGGTATCCTGTGCTGCTTGTCCCAATTTCTGTAAACCCAGGCGCAAGCTGCGTTAATGTATCGCCGTGGCTCATCCATGCATTAAACGAATCTTTAAAACCTTTTAAAAATTGTTGCATTGCCCCTGCAGTATTATTTCCATCTTGTTCTGTTTTAACTTTTATCTGTTCTCTGCCGTATTCTCTTTTTGGCAGAGATTCAACTTTTCCGCCTAAATCGTGCGTCATCCTATGCAGCCCGTAACATATTCCAAGCAGCGGCAGGCCGCAATCGTAGATTTTTTTGTCCGGTGCTGCGCCGTCGCCGTATACCGATTCCGGAGAACCCGATAAAATTATTCCTTTTACATCGGGAGTAAGAATTTCCGCTGTCAGCGCTGAGTCTCCGGAGGCAATATCCGTATACACTCCCATGTCACGTATACGCCGCCCGATAAGCTGAGTAGTTTGGCTGCCAAAATCCAGAATTAATATTTTATTCATAAATAACTTTAGGTTTAAGCTACACAGCTGCGCTATGCATTGCCGGGCGCCACGGGCTTTTTCGAATAATTGTTGCTTTGCGGTCATAACCTACTGATACAATATCAACCGGGGTTTCGCAAAAACGTTCAATGAAGTCTATGTATTCCATTGCCGCCACGGGAAACTCCTCGTAAGTAAGAGCGCCGGCGAGAGATTTTTTCCAACCGGCAAAAGTCCGCAAAATGGGTTTTGCCCTGTTCATAGCTTCAATGGAAGACGGGAAGGTTTCAACAACTTTTCCGTCTATGTTGTAGGCGATGCATGCCTTAATTTCTTCAAAAGTGTCGTATACGTCCAAATGCGTCATTACCAGACTGTCGATAGAATTGGTAAGGCATGCATAACGAAGGGAAACTAAATCCAGATAACCGCATCTTCGCGGCCTGCCGGTGGTAACGCCGTATTCGCGGCCTGTATTTCGGACAAAGCGGCAAAGTTCGTCTTCGGAATTGGGATCGAATTCGCTTGGCAACGGCCCGTTCCCGACACGGGTAGAATAAGCCTTGAAGACTCCCAGTATTTTATCAATTGCACGCGGCCCAATGCAGCCGCCGACAGCAGCGCCTGCCGCACAGGACATTCCGCTTGATACAAACGGATAAGTTCCCAAATCAAGATCCAGCAAAGTGCCTTGCGCTCCTTCAAAAAGCACTTGAGAATTTTTCCTGTGTAAAAGATATGAACTTAAATCGATTGACATGGCAAGCAATTTATCAATATATGGCGTAAGAAAATCACGATCTTCTTTATCAAGCTCGTCCATTTTGTCTTTCCATGCAAGATCTGCAATGCGTATGCCGTCTCTATCACATTTCATGGAGTAAGTGATGCCTATGCCGCGCCCTGTAGTCCCGATTGGTTTTTTCCGCGCTGCGTCCCTTTCTTTGTCAATTTTTATATATCTTGGCAATACAATGTGGGCGCGGTCGGAGATAAGTATCCGCCCATTGGTATCGATTCCTCTGTCTTCGAGCATTTTCATTTCATCGAATAATGCTTTTGGGTCAATTACCATTCCGGCACCCAGAATCGTAATTTTGTCAGGGTAAAAGATTCCGGAAGGAATCAAATGCAGGGCGTATTCTTCCCCCCCAATCACAATGGTATGGCCTGCATTGGCGCCGCCTGCGTACCGTACTATTATCTGCGCATCATTTGCCAGATAATCAACGATTTTCCCTTTTCCCTCATCGCCCCATTGGGCGCCGATAACCACAACTTTCAAAGGATACCCCCACTATCGGCATTGTACCTTATAATGATATTTCATACAATGGCACGGCAGCATTCCAAAGCGGGCAATATACATCTATAAAAAGTATAATTAGTTATGTTTTATTTTCAGAAATTTGTCATAAATAAATGGATTTTTTTTAAAAAATTAGTTACAATCAACCAGTACGCCAAAGGGAATAACCAGGGGGGAATTGGAAATGACAGCGCTTACACCTGTTATTAAGATTGACGAAGAAAAATGTATTAATTGCTATGCTTGTATTACCGCATGTCCGGTTAAATATTGCATGAATGGATCTGGGGACAAATTGCAAGTTAACCCGGATTTATGTATAGGCTGCGGGAATTGTATATCGAGTTGTACACATAAAGCCAGAAGTTTTATTGATGATACATCTCATTTTTTGGGAGATTTAAAACGCGGGGACAAGATGGTCGCTGTTGTCGCTCCGGCAATAGCTTCATTTTTTCCTGAAAAGTTTCTCAAATTAAACGGTTACCTTAAGTCTTTGGGCGTTGAAGCGATGTTTGATGTCAGCTTCGGCGCAGAGCTTACGGTTGTTTCATATCTTAATTATATAAAAGAAAAAAATCCCCGTATTGTAATTGCCCAGCCTTGCCCGGCTATTGTGTCTTTTATCGAAATTTATCACCCTGAATTAATAGGTTCCCTTGCTCCTGCGCACAGCCCAATGCTGCACACGATAAAAATGATCCGCGAATATTACCCTAAATACAAAGATCATAAAGTTGTTGTAATTTCTCCCTGTATTGCCAAACGGCGGGAATTTGACGAAACGAGGCTTGGGGATTACAACGTTACCATGTTTGCAATTAAAAAGCATCTTGAAGCGCAGCATCTTAATCTGGATTCTTTTCCCGAAGTAGAATATACAAGCGAACATGCTGAACGGGCTGTGCGGTTCTCTTCGCCGGGAGGTTTGCTTGACACTGTAGAACGTTTTTTGCCTGGCTTCAGGCGGCGTACCAATAAAATTGAAGGGCTTCACACCATTTATCCCTATCTTGAAGGGTTGAAGGAATTGCTAAATACCGATATAAAGCTGCCGTTGCTGATAGATTGCCTGAATTGTGAAAAGGGTTGTAACGGCGGCCCTGGAACAGGGAATTGCAATTTACCGCAGGAATTTCTTGAAAACCCGATTCGCGAACGCAGCGCTAAGCTGGAATCGTACCATCATACCGAAAGGGGAGAGTGGGTATATAAAAAATATCATAAAATTATTAACAAATACTGGAAAAAAGGTTTGTATGATCGCAGTTACCGCGATCTTTCCAGCAATAATAACATAAAATATCCAGATGATTTTGAAACAGCCGAAATCTTCAAAAAAATGAAAAAGTATGACGCCAAAGATGAATACAACTGCACAGCTTGCGGATACTTTAGTTGTAGAGCCATGGCAATTGCAATTTTTAACAATCTTAATAAACCGCAAAATTGCCTGCATTATAATTATAGGCTTATTGAAGAAGAAAAGAATGTTATAGACGAAATGAATACTCAGCTTAATAATCATGTTGAAAATGCCATTAATATCATTGGCGGAATTAACAAGTTGTTAAGTTCTCTTGATGTCCGAATGGATTCATACATGGAAGCAGTCAATGAATCTTCGGGAATAACCGAGGATATGGTCAGTTCTTTGAGGAGCACAACAGATCGTTCGCTAAAAAAACAGGAAGCGATAAAAGGCCTTATCGAGGACACTACCAAAGGCCAGCAATCCATGAAAGAGACAATTCAATCCGTGCAGAGCATCTCTCAATCTGTAGACGGTATAGGCGCTGCGATTAAGATTATCAGTACAATAGCAGCCAATACCAACCTGCTTGCAATGAATGCCGCTATTGAAGCCGCTCATGCGGGAGAAGCAGGCCGCGGGTTTGCCGTAGTTGCCGATGAAATCCGCCGCCTTTCAGAATCCACCAGAGAAAATTCATTGAATATTTCACAGACGCTTTCAAATATTATTAAGGGTATCAATGTTACTTCCAAACGGTCAGGGGAAACTGACACCCTTATCAGCAGTATGTCCGGGGAAATTCACGATTTTGCCAATACAATGACAGAAATGGTCAATATCATGGGGGATTTAACTAAAGGAAGCTCCAGTATTTTTTCTTCGTTAAAATACGTAAAAGATCATAGTGCCGAAGTAAAAGAAGGTTATGCTGATATGCTTTCCAAAACAGATAAACTTATGGGCGATATGCATAATCTTTCCAAAGTGGCAACAGAAAAAATCGGGCGGCAATAAATACTATCGCGGGGTTTTTGCAACTTCGCAAATGCGGCGCGCCATATTTTCCAGCGGGATTTGTTCCATTACATGCCCCAGCTCGTAGGCAACCCGCGGCATTCCGTAGACAACTGCGCTTGCTTCGTCCTGGCCAAGGGTAATGCCGCCTTCTTTGTATATTGTTCCAAGGTGCTGCGCTCCGTCCCTGCCCATGCCAGTCATGATTACTCCCAGAGCGTGATTGGAATAATTCATCGCAACCGAAGCAAAAAGCACATCGGCAGAAGGCCGGTGGCCGGATACAAGAGGGGCATCGGAAAGGCGGGCTACAGTAGCCATATTTTTTTTCTCAATTTCCAGATGTTTATTGCCTTGTGCGATAAGAATTCTGCCTGGTATGATGGCATCGCCGTCTTCTGCTTCTTTAACATCCAGAGGGCAGATACGGTCCAGGCTTTTTGCAAATTCATTGGTAAAACCCGGCGGCATATGCTGCACTACTACAATTGGGATTTTTAAGTCTGCATCCAGCTTGGAGAATACAACCCGCAAGGCATCGGGGCCGCCGGTACTTATGCCGATAGCGATAATTTCAGTTTTTCCTGGTTTGCGCATTTGAGCCGGCGGCGTAGCAGGAGCGACGGGAGCAGCGGCAGCAAGATTAAAATGGACCAATACATCGGAAACTTTGGCGGAAGGCGGTGCTTTTGGCTGAAATTCCGAAGGAGAAAGATTCTTTTTGCCCTGAGATCTTCTGTATGCGCCGCCGTAACCCAGAAGCATTCCTGTAAGAGTGTCTTTTACTACATGAATATCTTCTGAAACGGAACCTGAAGGTTTTTGAATAAAATCGCTGGCGCCAAGGGAAAGAGCTTCCATGGTAATTTCCGCTCCGCGGCGGGCAATAGATGACAGAATTACAACAGGGATCGTTATTCCCAGCTTTTTTCTTTCTTTAAGGAATTCTATGCCGTTCATTTCCGGCATTTCCAAATCCAGGATGATAATATCAGGATTAACACGCGGAATTTTTTGCAAAGCAAACATACCGTTCATTGCTTTCTCTGCAATAACCAATCCAGGCGTATCTTCGACCATGTGACCGATAAGATTGCGCATCAACGCTGAGTCATCAACAATCAATACTGATACTTCATCTGCCAAAATAAACTCCATTAAGTAAATTTACGATATAAGGTTGCCCATTCTGTTTTTAAAAACTCGAATTTTGTATCCATACCAAATAACGATTCGGAATGCCCTATAAACAAGAAAGATTTGGGCGCCATGGATTCCCAAAAGCGGTTGATAACCGCAGTCTGCGCTGCTTCATCAAAGTAAATGATTACGTTTCGGCAAAAAACAATGTCGAGGTTCCGTTGGCCGGATTCATTTTTTAAATTGTGATAGTCGAACTTTATTTTTGATTGAAGATCTGTATGGATTTTATAGCCGCCTTCTACTTTGTCAAAATATTTTGTCAGATAATTCGGCGGAATTCCATCGATCCGGTTATCAGCATAAAAACCTTCTTTTGCGGTCATAAGGCATTTAAGGGAAATATCGCTCGCCAAAATCTCGAATTTCCAGGAAGGCGGCAAAACTTCGCTCATCAACATGGCGATGGTATAAGGTTCTTCCCCGGTTGAACATCCGGCGCTCCAAAACCTTATGGTGCCAGGGTTGTCTTTGCGGATATTATTTATTAATTCAGGAATTACATGCTTTTCCAGTGCGTCAAAGTGCGCTTGATTTCTGAAAAACCGCGTTAGGTTTGTAGTTATTGAATCGAGAAACCCTTTAAGCTCTTCTTTATCCCTGTTGATGGTATCATAATATGACCTTACTGAATCTACCTTTTTTTCCCGAAGACGCTCTTTTAACCTGCTTTCCAAAATGGAACGGTTTGTTGGTGTGAATGTTATACCGCTCTCTGCATAAATAAACTTCCGGTACAACTCAAAATCAGAATCGTTGAGGAACTGGGTTTCTGCCATTCTTTTATATTATGGGACTATTATGAATGTGTCAACATATAAATTATAAATTTATGGTAAATAAAATTTCTTATCTTCCTGTTTCGTTTGGAAAATGCTACAGTTTTTTACATGAATAACTTTTCGTTGATGAAACTTGAGCTTCTTGCGCCGCTTGTTTATGCAAAAACTACAGAATTATTTCGTGGAAATGAAGATTTTCTGCTTTGTTTTGAAATTGATCCTGCGCAAAGCCGCAGCATTGAACCGGAGAAAGAATGTTTTCCCGGTAATTTGGTATTTATGGGGAGGCAAAATTTTCAATCAGGTGATTTACCGGCAGAGACAGTCCTTTTACCGGCAGGAAAGTATTTGTTTGTGCAGTGCCGCGAGGCTTTGGAACAGCCGCAGTGGATAGATTTGGCAATTGAACAACAAAAAGACGGTCTTTGGGAGAGGCATAAGCCGGAAAACAGGCTTTACGTGCGGTTTTTGTTTGAAGACGGCAGTCCGGTTACGCAAATCTTTAGGCCTTTCTTCTGAGAGTGAGTTTGGCTGCCTGCGGGCGGTGCAGGCTTTGCTCTTCAAAAAGACCAAAAACATCTAATTATTAGATTGACATTCCTCTTTTATCCAGTTATTATACTAAAAATAAGTTTTTGTCTAAATAAAGGAGGCACTTATGAAAACAAAACGAAAGGGGAGTTCCTTTAATTCCATGCGTTCAAAGCGCGAATTGGAAACCATGATCCTTTTTACCACCGGAAAATGCAACGCCAAATGCGCCATGTGTTTTTATGCCAATGAAATGGAAAAAAAGGCCCCAGACCTTTCTTTTGATGAGATACGGAAAATTTCAGAAAGTGCCGGGGAAATCAAGCGCTTGCTGCTTTCCGGCGGTGAGCCCACCATGCGGGATGAACTTCCAGAAATTATCGAACTGTTCTATAAGAACAACCATATTACCGACCTTAACATACCTACCAATGGCATGAAAACCGAACGCATTATCGAATGGATAACACGGTGGCGTAAAAGCTGTCCCGACCTTAACATTACCGTAAGCGTCTCTTTTGACGGCTTTGGTCAAACCCACGATACCCAGCGGGGCGTGGCGAGCTTTTACAAGGCAGCCGAAACGCTCAAAAAACTGGACGACCAATTTAAGGACGATGGTTTTGTTATCAGAAACATTGCCACTATAATTACCAAATACAATGTTGAAGAAATTATCGACTTTGTCATGTGGGTGTACGGGCGTTTCAATGTTTCCACGCATACTATCGAAGCGGCGCGGGGGAACACCAGAGAAGAAGGCGTTAAAATACTTACGGAAAAATCCTTGATTGCCATTCAGGACAAAATAGCCCCCTATTATATGTTATACGCAAAGCGTATCGGCGCGGGGATGAATTTTATCGGGCGCGGGCTGACGAAGTTTTTCTATGTAGGGCTGATGCGCGCCATGTACAACCTGCGGGCGAAGAATGTCGAAAAGCCCACCAGTTGGGAGATGGACTGTACCGCCGGAGAAACCACCATTGTGGTCGATTACGACGGGCGTTTCCGCGCCTGTGAACTGCGGGAGCCCATCGGTAAAGTGCAAGACTACAACTACGATATAAAAGCCATTATGTCCGGCGAAGCGATGAAAAAAGAAATTGACGCTATCGGGCACGGATACAAGGCAAATTGCTGGTGCACGCACGGCTGCTGGATGATGGCGTCAATTACGTTTAACCCAGGCAAAATGATTTCC
>Ga0123356_10000296_pt1 | contig 57427 bp, 44 predicted proteins | sample TergutEmb28metaG_2_FD_92546 | JGI IMG/M metagenome (GOLD analysis project Ga0123356, IMG submission 92546) | Embiratermes neotenicus P3 segment gut microbial communities from Petit-Saut dam, French Guiana - Emb289 P3 | ecosystem: Host-associated > Arthropoda: Insects > Digestive system > Gut ...
CCTGAGCGCCGATAGATAAAAATAAAGGATTTGGTTTATGGATAATGAGCAGCAGATTGAAGAGATAAAAAAGTTTCACAGTAACCTTACAAGTCAAGGTGAAAATATCGACGAAAACAAAGCGGCGCTGCTGTGGATCGAACAAAACGCCAGAAAATGGCGTATAGAACATAATCAAGACCCGCAAATAAGGTGTACTAATTAACGGCGTATCCCTTACAGACGCAAAAAGCCGGAAAGCAGACTCGAACTGCCGACCTACTGATTACGAATCAGTTGCTCTACCAACTGAGCTATCCCGGCGACTATTTGTATCCCTTTAAAAACCAATCACTTACACCATATCTGGCATTCGTATCAAACTTCTCAAACGGTTAAAAACTACTATTAAACTACTATTTTAAAAATGGTTAAGCAAGTTTTTGGTAAATTACAAAATAAAAATTTAACATCCGTGCCATATTATACACATTACTCTTTGTCACTTGCTGCTTATTGCTCTTTGTTAGCGTTAATTATTCTTTATTATCGTTTCTTATCCCCGCGCCGCCGTTCTTTTCTCCCTGCCCTTCTCCCGCTTAAAGTCTAACCATATTTCATATTCCTGTAACTTCTCTTCGCTCCATTTTTTCTTGCGGCGCTCCGCCCATGCGTTCAGGCGCTCACTCCTATTTCTTTCAGCTTTTCGTACTCTCTCAAACTCATCCTGAGAAGCTCTCTTGGTGAGAAACATATATTTAGCTTTTCCGGTAGCATCGGCAAGCTCCCAATTATCTCTTGCTCGCTTGTAAGTGGCCGCGGCGGGAAGACCCATCATGGAAACACCCCACGCCGCTGATTTCAAGTCTCGTTTGCGGAGAAGCGCAGTTATCGCATCTCCGGCACTTTCACCGACATTCGCTGCCGGTGGAAGCAGGGCGGAACTTACCGCGCGTTTATACGCCATTTCACCGCTTGCAGGAACGCCGCGCCATTCTCTTGCATAATCTAAAAGAATCATTGTAACTAAATCTGCACCTGCACCAACTACAGGCGCTCCACTGGTTATTGATTGCTGAACGCTAAATGCCATATCCTCCCAATCATCCAAGCGCGGCAGGCTCCAACTACCTACTATATGAGCAATAACCCCGGCACCGATCAGACCGAGAATGTCTTTCGCTTGATCTGTTGAAAACTCTCCGTTGTTCCAAGCGTCAATAACCTCAACCATTTGGTTGTAACCTTTTATAAAGTCGCTCCGAAACATGGTAAAGGCGCGTGAGTATTCGCCTTGACGCTGAATCCCTATCGCGCTTAATGTGTGGCCGCTCTGTTGAGTCTTGCGTACATTTTCATCGGCGCGGTAAATTGCTTCTTCAACACTAAGACCTCTACTGATTGCGTCACCGTATTCCGCTCCCCAACAAAGACCGGCAATGTATTTGTCAAGCATAGCCATACCAGCCATAGCTGCGCGTGAATAACTGCCATATATTCTACCTGACTTGTCTTTGAGTTTTATGGTTATGTCTCTGTTGTCTTTGTCGTTTTTGCTTCCCAACAATTTCTCTTTACGCCGCGAGTCAGCTTCTTCCGCAATTAGCTGTTCAAAAGATTCTGATCGGGTTGCCATGAACGGACTGAGTTCGCCGATTTCTTTAAAGTATTTCTTTGGGTGTCTCATCATGCGAACCGCAGTTTTGAGAGCTTGCTTTTTACTTGGACGAGCCAAGCCCTTTGTTATTGAAGTAGTCTGCATTAACATTGATGAGAGCTTGAAGCCAAGCTGCGCCATAGCGACCGCTTTGCTTGCTTCGCGGACTAAGTTTCCAACAGCGCCATCGGCCTGTTTGTAATTTACACGATTGGCGGCCATAGAGTCGTACCATTCAAGTAACTGTTTTCTTGCTTCCGGTGAAAACCGCTTCATAGCTTCTGATACTGATTCGTGATTCATTATGCGCCGTGCGTCTTTCAATGGTAATTCAAACGTGGTGTAGTGAGATACCGCGAGATTGTGATCAATGATGTCGTTAAAATATTTCCAGTTTCCCATAGCCGCTTTTGAACCGGTACGGCTTTGGGTAAAATTCTGCTGCGGCATTAAACTTGTTCGCGCATCCCCTCTGCCAAGCATATCGGCGGCTATGTGGGAACTCTTACTGCTGCGTTGCAAATCTATGAGCGGATGATAGAACGCCTCTTTTGGCATATCTATTCCGTGAACCTCTTTGTATACATTGTTTATTTTTCCATGCTGTGATTCAAACGCTTTCCACTGCGATTCTACAAGGTCTTTATACTCTTGAGGCAGCGCGTCAATGAGGGACTGTATTTGTGAGTTGGCAAATTCAATTTGTTTGTCGGTAACGCCACCGCTTTCGTTTGGATTCATAAAAGTAGCTTGAAGATGGTGATACTGCACATCGTTTTGACTCATGGCGTAAACTTTCATCATTTCTTCAAGTGTGAAATTACGGGACTTGGTTCCTTCCGATGTTTCGACCTCTGCTTTAGCAAATACATCGTGACACACTTTTCTCATGTCGAGTTTACCGAATCGCTCTTTGAAATCTTGCAACGCTTCTTTATCGCCTATCAATCGGTTTTTAAATGCGTAATACATTGGGTCAAAAAGGATGCTTTTAGTTTCTGATTTGTTGACGCTCCCTGCCATTTTTTGAATTATATGTTCAGCGTCCAAAATTGACCAAAAATAACCTGCGAGTTTTCCTTCTCGCTTCTCTCCTTTGGTCAGGTCGTGATTATTGCTCCGGCTGTCAGCAACCTCTGCCGGACTCATTTTTTTGTTTTTGGATTGTTTGTTGATGGAGGCGGTTACTACTTTTGCCTTATGCTCAATCACCCTTTGCGCCGCAGCGTCTTGTGTTTGTTTTGCGGTGCGTCCCTCTTTTTGAAGACTTTTTAGATCGGCTAATATCTCATTGAGCCGTTCAATGCTCATATCTTTAAGCGTTGGTTTACACTTAGCAATAAGTTCATTGGTGACTTTTTCCGGTGCCGCTCCATGAGTCTTTCCATCAATCCAGTCCCTTGTATCATTGTTGAGAGCGTGAGTACCCTCATCGTGATTTCCCTTTATATCCTTAACATTTTGTACGAAGTAATTTAGCTTTAAATTGGTGTCGCGCTCTATCGGCCCGAAGAGATTTTCAATGTACTCTTTGGCGGCAATGTTGTATTCGTAGGTTTGGGTGGAACGTCTCTTACCGCCTTCCAAAAGTTTGAGGCGGTTGTGTATCGCTTTCACCTCTTTTATAATGTTTTGCGATACTTCACGGCGGTTCCAACTGTCTGCGTAGCTGTCTATTATTGTGATTGCCTTGCGGTAATCGTCCGCTTTGTTGGCATTTTTCATCATGGTAACTACGCGCTTGTATAAAGCGGGGGAACTAACTTTGCGGCCTCTCGCATAATCTGATATAGCAGAACGGAGCTTACCGCCCATCTCTTCGTTGTAGTCTTTTAGCATGAGTTCAGCCTTTGCGCGAGCTTCGGCGGCGCTCTCCGGCATCCCCTCAAATTTTAGAATTTCTGCCTTAACTTTCGGGTCTTCGGGGTCTCCAAGAGATTTCAAATACCGGCTCAATGCGCTACGCTTCTTCTCTATCTTGTTGAGATCAACTTGGGTTTCTTCAACGGTCGGTTTTGGTTCAATGGTGCGCGTAGTTTTTGAGCGTTTCAGTTCTGCGCGTTTGTCATCAAGAGAGAGTTCTGTTTGTTCTGATTCAGTGGTTGCATCAGCTTTATTAATTGATTGATTATAAGGCGGTTTATCTTCTCCTTCCCAAACGTATCTATTAGGAGATTTATCAAATTTAGCGTCAATGTGTCCAGGACTGCCCCAGTTGTGTACCGTTTTGTATGCCGACAGTGGTATTCCATTTTGACTATCAAGCATAATAACATCAAACACTCTGTCGAATACTTTACCGCGAACTTTTTTTGTTGCCTCAACAGCCGTATCAAAAGCGTCTTTATTATCTGTAACCACAAGCGCATAAACTCCACCGGCTTGCTGCACCTTTTGATGTATGTTTACAGAATGTAATGCGCTATTGCGCGAAACAGGATACCATGCCACAGGACGAGTATAATTATCAACAACAACGATTGCAGTATGAGTATCACCGTTTATGATTTTTGCCGCGAGATTGGCGGCAACAGCATGACTGCCTACAGGATTGCGTCCTATCATTTTGGTTCTGAAACTTATACCTCCTATATCATAGCTTTCGGTATTACGATTTAATTTCGGACTGATAAACGCATACTTGTCATGGTCTAAAATTATATTGCCTAAAAATTTACCTTTAGCGCCTTTATTACGCCATCGGTTAATAAATTCCTTTGCCAAGTTTAAATCGTACTCCGAAGCGGTTATATTACCGGAAGGGTGATTATGAATCATATAAAAACCGGCAGCGTTCAAGCGTTTCATCCTGTCATTTATTTCATACATACCTTTGCCTACATCATTGGTATTAAATACCTTTGAGGCGTTGGCAAGCCCCGAAGAGATCGCGTTATGCGCAAGTATTTTTCCGTTTTTGTCTACATAAACATAGTGTACGTGTTCTAATCGCGGGTGACGAAAAACTGAAAATAACTGAGCAAGGGCTGTTGGGGAATCTGCGGTGTGTCCTGTGAGATTTATTCGTGCGTGTTTTTTCCAGTCGCCTATGATTGCGGATTCTCCCGCATATCCTATTCCTTCAACGTATCGTGTTTCTGTTTCATTTCCGATTTGTTTAAGCTCTTTGGCAACATTTCCATACGTGTTCTTGACCTCTTCAACCGAACCGAATTTTATACCCATACTCTCTTCCGGCCCAAAGCCGCCGGTTTCTCTGATAGCTTCAAAATCACGGGCAATGCTTTCCATACCATCGTTGATTTCAGTAGTAGGTTTATTCTTTTTACTTGTTAAAGGTTTACTGTCGTGCTGTTTCCACGGATGAGCTTTCGGCTCTTTTTCCTCATGTGATTTTTTCTTTTTCTTAGACGCATTATCTTCGGGTTCGTACATATCATCCAAGTATTTATCTGCTCGCTTACCGGCATCTTTTGTTTTTGATTCTGCTTCTTTATTGATTTTCGCATCAAGGATTCTGTCAACCATGTTTTCAGGCAGAGTATCAAACACTTCATCAGGGATATTATTGAGGTGTTCCATGAACTCATTTTTTGATAGAGCTTCAAGCTGTTTGTCGGTCATGTTTAGTAAAGGATATTCGCTTTGCTCTTTTATGTTGTGATTATTTTGTACTTGAGTCACTGGTGATGACGAGACGGTTTCGATTTTTTTCTCTGCGGTTTCTGTTTGCTCTTGGCTCTGCTTTTTACTTTCAAGATTTTGCTTCTGATTATTAATTGTTGATGATCTTTTCCCTGTAATCCCGTTTACCTTATCGTCAATCGCCGCTTTCACATCGCCCATTATTGCGTTTACCGCTTCGTTTACACTTTTACCCTCAGATACCATTCGCGCACCGCGCATCAACGCCTCTGTTGTTACACCGCCGCCGTTTTTGAGTTCGCTGTTGTACATCTCACTTATGAACCCTGCCGCTGATGCAAGCTCTTGACCTGCCTGAGTGTCAACTTCTCCAAGCCCTTTTTCTTTTATCTGTTCGCCGCGTTTGGCAACTATATTTCCCAAGCGTTTATCGGAGTTCAGCCGTTTTTTGACCTCCTCTATTACTTGCGCCATTTCAGATACCAACGCTTTTTTGAAAGACTCCTCACCAAAGAGCGTCATTTGAGTTTCTTCTATAACGGGTGTCATCTGAAACAACTGCGCAGCCGTAGCTACTTCGTTTTTGGAGAGCGGTTTACCTTTGCGAGCATCTATTATCTGATTTGCAAATTCAAGCTGCTGTTCGTGAGAGAGTCCGCTTTTGCCGATTACAACCGCGTACTCTTCGCTTAATCTCCCGTTGACCACACGATGAAACAGAGCATCGTTCAGGTTGGCAAGCGCCATGCCTTGATCAGCTAAACCTTTTTTCAGCGATACGCCAAACTCTTTAAGCTGTTCCGGTGCCATATTTTCAGAGCGGAAAATTTTAGCAGCGTCAAGCGCGGAACCCTTTCCCTCTTGGATATTCGTTATTGCACCTTGAACAAGCGCATCATGCGCATTTTTAGCGTCAATGAATCTAACGCTTACATCTTTCACACCTAACTGCTTTGCGCGGTCAAGACGGTGATGTCCGTTTATTACGTAGACTTTGTTATCTTCGGGGTCACGCCAAACAAGAAGAGTTCCTGCCGCTGTTTCGTTCCACGGCAAACCATCAAGTGAACCGTCTACACCGCGCTTTGGGTCAATGCCGTCCTGTTTGAATTGAAATCTTGCGGGGTCAATATGAATGTCACTGACAGGAAGCCGTCCCTCTGTACCGGGCTTCATATCGGCTTCTGCCGATAGCATATTGTATTTGGGTGGATTTTGTAATGAGGATTCTAACTGTTGTGTTGTACCTGTGGCTGATATGCGTCCACTGCCGCGTGAATCCGTCTCACTCGTTCCGTGATTTCCCGATTCTCTTGGTCTATTTGTTCCTCGGTCATCCCTCTGTCCAATTGCTGTTGACGGAGAAGTTTCTGTATCTCGTTCTCCGGTAGTTTCGGGTCTATTCCGAGTCTCATCAAACAACGCTCTCTGCTCATATCTATCTGTCTCCTTATTTAAAGTATACCCTGATTTATTTGCGATTTCAAGATAATCGCCGCTTTTCATTTTGTTCATTCTTTCATCGGCAAGTCTGTCTAATTCCCCAAAGTGTTGTCCGTTATATTCTACAAGACCATACGCCGTATGCAATGCGCCAACACCAGGTAAACCGTTTTTACCGTGAGTCAGTTTGTCAATTCCAAGTTCTTTTACTCGTTTACGCATTTCTATTTCAACAGTGCCGCGAATTTCCTCAACTTCTCCCAAAGTTCGGTTAGGCCACACAGCCATAAACTCATCGCCCTGATCACGGCCTATTATCCCGCCAAAAGCACGTACCGCATCCGCGTAAATTTCACCCCATACCTTTTTTATGTCTGCGTCCGCATCGGCGTGTACGTTCTTGTGGTGTGTATTTAGTCCGCCAAGATTACCGCCGTCTGCGCGTTCGTATACAAAAGGAATACCGCGATTGACAAGCGCCTTAACTGCGTCATCTACACGTTTAAATTTTTCAACACCGTGTTCGCCAAGCAGATTGTCCGAAATTAAATTTTGGAGTGCTTCGCGGTATTCGGGGTTGGTTATATCCGATAATAATTTTTCAATGGGTGTAACTATGTCTTTTGGAATCGCTTCCGTTTTTTGTTTGTGTTTTTCATACAATGGCCTTAGTGCCTCATTCGCCGGTTCGTGGCGAGATACTTTTATAGGAATGGGCGTTGATTCCAGTACAGATGATTCGACTGGAACAGTGGGTTGTTGTTCTATCGCTTGTTCAGTAAGATTTGTTTCCGGCGATAGAGTTTGTTCCTGTTCAAATTTAGGGATTTGGGTTTCGGTCTGCACAGGCGCTTCTTTTGGAGCCGTGCGGCTGTGAGACACTTGCGCTCTTGTATCTTCCCACATCGTTTGATCTTGCGCTTCCGGTGACAACTGTCGAAAAATATTAGCTTGCTCTTCGGTAGATTTATTGAAGAACTCTTCGTATGTCAATCCAAAGTTTCCAAGATTCTTATTACCCGCAGCTTGTGTCCTGCCGCGAGCCGATTGCACCGCTCCTACAGTACCAATCGCTCCTCTTGTAAATCCACCGGATACTCCGGCAACAAACCCCTCTTTCAAACTCTCCTCAATTGCACCGCTGAGAGTAATCTGCTCTCTCATGCGTCTATAGTAATCAGCTTTTTCAGGGTGTCTTTTTTCCGCTTCCAAAAGTCCGGTATATAGCAGCCCGTTCATTATTAGACTTTCACTGGTTTGCTGTAAACCGTTTATGAGAAAACCTTCACCAACGCTCAAAGCCCAATCACCGGCAGATGCAAGCGCCCTTTTTAATATTTTCTGTTTTGTATCTTTTAGTATCAGATTTGAAGCAAGACCGCCAACGCGTCTACCCTTTAGCAATGATTGAAGCGGAGCAAGAAGCACGTCATCGGCTCTCTTTTCTATGAAACCTGTTGCTATTCCGTAAATGGGGGCAAGACCTCTTATTATATCATCATCATCAAGTCCCGCAGCATGGGCGGCTTGGATAAAACTGCCAGTTTCAGGGATTGCTATAAGAGCCGCCCCAACTCCACCCGGCGCTCTTGACAGAAGCAGATACGGTGCGCTTGCTGATGCTGTTGTTGACGCTGCGTCAATAGTCTTGTGCCAGTTTTGAGGATACCAAGCCTCTTTTTTTAGAAGCCAGTCACGGGCTTCCATTTCGGCCTCTTCCGCGCCCACAAGTTTTGCTTTATCAACTTTTTCAGCGAACTCATAAAGCATTGGGACAACAACTTCCTTGCCTAATCTGTCACTTTCAACCGCATTTTTTCGCTGTCTATAATAGTACAAATCGTTTCGCTGCGCGGGGGTCAATTCACGATCTTTAATTCTATGAGCCGTCATTTTCCGCGAAATTATTTGACCGCGATTATACGTTTCTTGCTGATCATCATCCATAGGCGTTCTCGCGCCCTGTACGTCTCTGCCAAGTTCAAGCGCTCCTGCGCGTGCTGTGTTTGATACAAGATTGACAAGACCATTCCAAGCCGCGCCGGTCTGTTTGGGTAGGCGGTTGTCAACAAATCGGCTCGCGGGTGTACTGCGTATCTCTACAGGGTCGGCGTATATAAGATTTTCATTTTCGTTATTTTGCCTTGCCTCTTGCGCGTCCCATCGTGCGCTTTGAAGTTCACTGGGACGCAAGTTTACATTTAAAGAGCTTGCCGGTTCCGGTGTTGTGAATGGTCTTTCCAATTTGGGTTGTGACATTGAGGACATAGAGAATACATCACGCACATTCTGAGTAATCTCCTCAATTGACCGTCCTTTATAAGCGGGAAGTGTAGCAAGAGCGCCGGTAAGCCGTGATGTGCGTTCCATGTCACCAGACCGAAATACCTCTTGTATATTCTGCCCTATCTCCTCTGCTGTCCGTCCTCTGTAAGCATCTAAAGTAGACGCAGCATTTATAAATCTTTGTACTCTTTCAGACATTGTATCCCTCACCTAAAACATGGAGCCTGAATTTGTTTGTTTAGGTTCATCGTTCTTTGATGAATCACCGGAGAAAAAATTGCCTACTGCTCTCATTCCTTTAACCATAGCTCCAGCATTTGGTTTTTCAGTTGACGGTAACGGAGTTGGAGCCGATGATGATCTGCCAATAATCTCTTTTACCTGTCTGTCTAATTCGTCAATTGATTTTTTCTGCGCATCTGTAAGGTCGTAACTATGAAGTTCAGCAAGATAAATGTTGAGAGTGTTGTAAAGCGCCCTAAGTTCGGTATTCAGGCTTTGCATCGCTCCGGGATTTTCAGCAAGTACAATTTTATTGAGATCACGAATTGCAACCCTGCCGCCGTTGCCGTATATCTCTTCCACTTTACCGCCGCATTTAGCGATTTTTTCAGCTACTTGACGGATATTAGTACGCAGACTATTAAGCGCCCGATCATCCGCCGCCGCTCCTCTTGCATCGCTCTTAGAAGCTGCCTTTATATTTTCTCCTGCTATTTTGGCATTAGCTCCGATTCGCGCCCTATCTGTCATTGCTCCATCACGACCGGCAGCTATTCTCTCCGCGCTATCGTTCCTTGCGTCACCAAGGTATATATACCGCTCGTTATTCGCAACGGTATTGGCATTAGGTAAAGTCTTAACCATCTCTTTTATCTCAGAAGTCAAAACTCCGCCTGTCGCTACAAGAGCTTTACCAAGAGCCGCGAACTGTTCTTTTTCATCTCCTATAGCTTCAAGGGATTCAAGGTTTCTTCTTGGATTTATATATTGCTCATCCGCCCAATTGCTTACTTCGGGACTCACGCCCATTTGGTTTCTTATTCCCGCCATCTCCTCAGATGTATGCGGCCTGTTAAACTTCTCCTCTACAGGCTCGTAGTGCATTGGCCTCTGTTCTTGACTGTCGGTATATGGAGTTTCCGGCGTTTGCAGACTCAATCCATTTACTCCCATTTCTGCCGCACGTCCCTGTGGGTTTGTGTTTGGTGATTCAGGTATTTGCAGCATACCTCCATCGTTTCCTCTCTCTGCGCGGCGCATGGTGCTGTAATCGTTCTCAGGGGTGTCAAGACTCATATTATTAATTGCGCCGCCTATATTGCCAACGTGCCGTGATTCATCAACACCATTGTTAAAAGAACTGCTCAGAGTGGATTGATGAGATTTATTTTGATGCTGATTGACAAACCCCTCCAACTTCCCAATCTGCTCATATATCCGCCTTGCCGCCTGTTGTCCTGTCTCGCTTCTCATAGGCGGAAGAAGGTACCGGCGTACTGTAATATCCGCTTCATCTTTTGACATTCCGCTATCGGTGAGCTTTTTAGTGTATTCACTAACGGTCTCGTTGTGCAGATTTGTAAGCGTCTGTACATCGCGGCTATCCTGATACGCTTCAATTCCCGCTTTTGCGGCCTGACCAAGATGTTCACCGGCACGGCTTATCCCTGAGTAGTCGTTAATAATTGGCGAAAATCCATAATATGACATTATTTATATCCCTTTCTCATGCGGTAGCTTATGTCAAACTGTTTCTGAAAGCGTTTTGCCGCAATGCCATGTTTTGATTTTGATCACTGACTGAGTTTACGTAACGCTGTTGATCGGCGTTCCGCTGCGCTTGTTCGTTTCGGAAAATCCGGTCATTGATACCCATTGCCTCAGAATGTCTCTGCTGCTTGTCAGCAAACGCCATTTGTTGATCAAACTGTCTTAGTTGATCTTGCCGCTGAATCTCAGCGAGTTCGAGCATTTTCTTGTTCCATTTGTTATTGTTGGAAATTTGAAGCCATGTGGAAGCAATATTGCCAACAAAACCTATTGCACCACCGGCCACTGCCGCTATTATTGACATAGTGCTACCTCCTTAGTAGCTTCCGCTTTTGCTGCTTGTTGTTTTAGTTATTTTATTTCCGCTTACAGGGTCTATAAGGACGTATGATGTTGTTCCTGTCACATAGCCGCTGCCTTGGGTATTGCTTCCATTTTTTGTTGAGGATGATTCAACATAATACAGTTTTCCATCAATATTTACCGGTGTGCCGTTGTTCTTAGCGTTTTCAAGCTGTGGGTATCTGGTATGTCCGGGGGTTGAGCTTCTGCCAATACCCCAGCCGCTAATCATGGTACCGCCTCTTGTGCCGTGCTGCTCCTGACTGCCGGTTCCGCTTGGAAGTCCTGAGTTAAGCAGCTTTTGATATTCAGGAGAGTCATACCCTTCTGCGTGCCACGAGAAATCTTTCCACGATATACTTCCGTTTTTTAACCCCGTCACAGTTTCATTGATTCTTGTATTGCGCTCTTCTTCTCTTTGCTCACGCAGATTCCTTTCAGCTTCCGTCTCAGCTTTCTTCAATCTCATCCCATAACTGCCGCCGTTACTTTTGGCGGCAGCGTCCGCTTCCTGCGCGGTTGCGTAGTCGCCTACAGGAGAGCCGTTTTTGTCAAATACAACGTAGCATTTTTCCAGTTCGCCGCTCTGCCACGCTTTTATTTGGTCAAGTGTTAAACTGTCAAGCAGCGGCTGCGCGTCAGAGCCTAATGTTGCGCTCCATCTTTGATAACTGTCAGATGCCTTGAAGTCACTCATTGCGGTATTGTTTGCGTTGACATAGTGACTCTCAACCCATAGTTCAAGCTGCGTATCGTTGATACCTGCCTGAGCAGCCATACCGCGCAGCGCAGGATTATTGAGTACCTGCTCCTTAGAAATTCCGCTTGCGAACAGGTTATTTATTTGAGTCGTCAGACCGGAGCTTATCATGTTGCTAAAGTCCATATTTACACCGGGATGGAACTGAGCGTAAGTTTCACCCGCAGTTTTGTAATCACCAACTGCAATGGCTTTATCCACTACGTCCATCGCCTTTGCGTAATTTCTTGCATCGGCACCCTGAGCGTATTGGGCTGCGAACTTATTTATTCCTTCATCCTGTCTCGCTTTTGTCATGGCTTGCTGCGCCCATGCTGCGTTTGAGTCTGTTCCGCGCATCGCCTGTTGGTGTTCAAGAAAAGAACGCTCTGAGGCAGCTTCACGGCGCATATCATCCACGCGGTGTTGACCCTCTGCCTCACGCCCAAACTGTAGATTTCCTGCGTTATAGTTTACTGGGCCGATTGGGTCGGGTTTGGCAGTGTCGCTTGGGTTGGTCGTGGTGTTGGCCGTATTGGGATTGCCATGATAGCTATTACCGTTATTTTGCGGTGCAGGAACAGAAAGCTGCTGCGGGTTCTGATTAGGAGTTGTTCCACCTTGCAAGTTTTGGCCTGAGCCATTAGGCGTAGCTGGTACGGATAGTCTATTCATAGCTGTTTGAACAGTTTGAGCTACTTTCTGAACAGAGTTTTTAACAGTATTGAAAATACCGCCGCCGCTTGAAAATCCCATCATTCCGGTTTGTTCGGCACGTTTTAGATTATCTTGCTGATCTGCATTTACAGGCGGCAGCACAGGAGTAGACGGCCCCGCGAACCCTCCGGCTATTGGAGCTATATCTGCGTTGATATATGCGCGGCCTTCCGGTGTAGCAATTTGAAGTTCTCCCTCATGGTAAACGTGCGGCCTTCCTGCGGCAATATCCATTCCCGCAGGAGCATTTCTATCAAGCTGTCCATTTTCACCAAGTCCAGTATATGACACTCCAAACCGTTCAGCAACTGTAGGCTGCATCCAGTTTGGCTGCGGTGTTTGAGCCAGCTTGCGCATCATAGCCTTTTGCTTCTCCTCTGCGACCCAACTGTAATCATTTTTTCCCATTGAACATCTCCTTTATTTACCATTCACCGAGCCGCGCATTTTCACCGGAATACACATTATAATGGTACGTATGTCCGTTAGCGTCTACGGTATCAATCCACAAGTACGGCCATCTTTTTAAAACGCCATCGCGTATGCCTGAACAGAAAGCAAACCGCAGCATCGCCTTTACGTGCGGATGCGTTGAATTTGGAGCGCTTACGAGATTCCATTCGTACCCATGACTCAAACTGTTCAGGCTGTGTACTGCGCGACCGGCGCAAAAAACGGTCGTATTGTAAACAACGGTATCGCTTTTTATTGTAAGGTGCGGGCCGTTTTTTTCAGGGATGCTTGAGTTTTCCCCTCGGTCAATATCTATCGTGAGTACTCCTGTCATAGTATCGCCGGATTTTTGGACGTAGAGATTATTGTTGTTTGACGGCCAATGTGAGTGATCAATGAGCGCATACTTACTTGACAACCATTGTCCGCCCTCTTTTATTCTGCCGACAGCAATGATGTCCCCGCGCTCATTTGAACCCATGTAATCCGAAATACCTCCCACAAACAACGTGGGAACATTTAGGAGTCCTGTAGAGCAAAACACCATTTCCGCGCCTTGATTTATCCACCGTATAGTTGAGGCACTCGGATAAGCATCATTCGTGTTGTACCACTGGTGATAACCATAATTAACATTGCCGGGATGGATACAGAAAAAATACAGACACCCGTCACTGCGTCCGTTGGGCAGAATATTACAATCGTATCGCAGCGTAACTTGTGGCGTTATGCTTTGCTCACCTTTGTTGGAAGAGTCGAGTCCGCCGATGAATAATTTACCTTTTGTCCACACATTGCAAAATCTGCCATTTTCGCTCTCGGATTCTGCACCAAAAACTTTGAATGTTGTTTCATTATTGTTTTTGATTTCAAAAAGTGAATGGTTTTTTCCGCTAATCGTCAGTTTCCCCGTCATTGTATCCCCGGCCTTTTTGACGTAGCAGAAGAGTTCATTAACGTTAGCCATCTGATTATAGTTTCCATTGTTGTCTTTGACCGACAGGCGTACATGTCCAGTTACCGGATCGTCAGGTATCTCAATGGCAAGCTGCGCCGGTGACATCCTCATTTCTAAAACAGAACGATAGTTGTTGATCTCTGTACGGTGCTGAACCACCGCTCTTCTATTTTCATACAAACTTGGTACAGGCATATTACCTCCTTAAATGTTTCACGGCAGCCAACCTTCGCCGCCGCGTTTTATAGCCTCATAGTATGACCGTATTGATTCATCTGATACGGCGCGACCTATCAACCGAACGTCAAACAACGGCATTTGGTTATCTCCTATAAACACTCTGCCGCCTCCTGCCGTACCCGATACCGTTGCTTCTTCAACAAGCTCACCGTTTACGAAAAGTATTAATGATGTATTTGACCGGCGCATTACAATGTGAAGCCATCCTTCGGGTGCAGAAGCCTCTATCACGCCGCTTGAATATTGTGAGCAGCGCAAAACTCTTCTGTTCTCCACAAATGACAAGCCGCCTTCCCATCCTACAGGCCCATCAAGCCGAAATATTCGGCCTGATACCTTTAGGTCAACCCAAAGCGACAAGGTGAAATCTGTCAAACTTTCAATGCCATATCTGTGCAATCCACCGGTGTCAACCGCTTCTCCCATCCGTCCGAATGGGCCATCTGTTACTCTTGGAATCCAACTGCTGCTTACACTCATATCAGTCCCATCTGCACGATTGTAAAGCGGATAAGGCAGATTGCGGCTAAGATGTATGATTGACTCACGCCACTCTTTTTGGTACAATACTTCTGATGGAAGATTGTCACCCGGCAGAGCTTCACGGTTAGAAGTCTGCACCTTTGTTACAATCTGTGAAATCCTGTACGCCGAAGTCGTGGTCTCTATGACCTCCTGTATACGCCGCGCTTCAATCTTTTTTATGTAAGCGTAATCGCCGTTGCGGTTAAGGTCTTTCAACTCTGATACATGATCAATAAGTTCTCCATCTTCATATACCCGAATGTCGCATTTGTGAGTAGTTCTGAATCCATCATCTGTATATCCTTCGATTCCTCTGTACGCCCCCGTCCAACACCGCATTGCGATGTGGGTTTCTAAATGCTTCTGCCATTTGTAACCATCGGCGATTGTCGGCAGAGCAATTCGCGTTGGTATTTCAAATCCGCTTCCATCCTCATTGAGTTTGTCAAGCCACTGTTCAGCAAGACCGATTCTATAGATGATTCCTGTACGCACATCCTCAACTAATGATAATCTGTCACCATCGGGGTCAAAGCCGTGTGTTACCGATACGGAACGAATATCCGGCCATACCCAGTTTTCGCCGCCGTACTCTGTGACACCACCGCCCTGATCACCGCGCATTGCAACACGAAAGCAGTACATAGTTTGCGTTTGAGCGCGATCATAAAAAGTGTCCCATCCATCCTTAAATGCAGCTTGTTCGCTGTTACCGTTCCCCATGTCAAGTACCGCTTGAATCAGTATCTCCTCTTCATTTGGCCGCCCCTGTCTATCGCCATTACCTAATGTTTCATTGGATCTCATTTGAATATCACCGAACTCAGATTGCAAACCCTGAAATCTGCCGCGCCAAACTATATACCCTGTAGCCTCAGAATAAACCGCAATCGCGCCACGTGTGAGTCGAACTCTCCGCTTGTTGCGGCTCAATCCCAAAGTCGCGTCCTCTAAATAATTTTCTTTGCTGTAAGTGTGACCGTTGAATATTCGTACTGCGGGATGTTCACCTTCGCGGGTGACAAGCACTATTTGACCGCCGGGAATATGCTGAATACTGTAAGGTTCAATGCAGCCGATATTGTTATCAGCAAGTTCGATTTTTGTTATGACGGGTACATTATGGCCGCTGCCCGGCTCTTCGTAATAATCTGCAAGTCCGGTCGGGAATTTCCACGAACTGCGAGAGCCGATTATTGACACTACATCGGGAAAGAGTTCAATGTGTTGGATGCTGTCTTTCATCTGTTCGTTAATCTGTACCGGATTATGTGAGCCGTAAGTGTATCCGCCAAGCGTATCATCAGAAGTGTAATAAATCTTGCTGTCACCGGCAATTGCGCACATTACAAAGCCGGGAATAGCTGCTGCGACATTGCAGTTGGGCAAGGGTTTATTAAACCTTGTACGTGGATAGAAAGAATCATTGCGTGAGCGCAGAGTGTCATCAACATTGTCAATAACCTCCGCAAATCGATTGCTCGCATTATCTCCAAGTTTAAAATCGCCAACAAGCCCGAATCTGTTAGGAGAATTAAACTGCGTTCTGTTCGGGTCGCCTGCATCTATTGATTCTGTGTCAAGAGTCCTGTATACTGATATGTGGGTTATAGATTTTGGAATACCGCCGCCCAAAATTCTGATACGTGAACCTAAGTTTACAGGGTGTTCATTGCTTATAGGCGTAGTTGTTGCAACTATTCCTGTGTTGAGAATATGCCACTTATGCTCAAAAGCAGACGTTTCGTAATCCACAATACCGCCGTTGAGTCTGTCCGCATCGCTCCTTATGATGCGTGTTCCAGTAAGGAGGTATCTATAAATTGAGCGGGAACTGTTATCTGTGCTTACACCAACTATAAGTGAGCCAAGTGCAAACGGCGCGTCTACATTTATTTTAAACACCTCATTTGTATCAGCTACCCACCTAAATATCCCGCCAAGATTATAGATAAATCCACCTGTGCGGGTTTCAACAAACGAACTCCTGCCCGCCGCAAACTCTCCATCTATAATGTCAACAGTGCGCCACTCCATTATGTCCCATGAAGCCGTTGCGAATACTCCCGCTTCAAGCCGCACCCAAAGTTTTAACTCCGTATGCCAATGCCAAATTGATGGTTTCCCTGTAACGGTTGCTTGCATCAAGACGGGTTGCGGCTCATAGGTTTCCGTTCTAAAGTGAATTTCATAAGGGGCTTGTGTACCCGGTATGAGCGAACCGTGAAGCAAAAGCTCCCGCCGTCCGTCAAGCCAAGTGATATAATGACCATCCTCAACCTGACTCATAAAGGGCTTTTCATCGTATACAAATGCGATAATAGTATTTCCCTCTTTTCGCGCCCACACATCAAGTGCCGGAAAGAGAGTTCGTGAGAATACTTTTGACCCTGTGCGTCCCTCAAAGTACGATTTATGACAATTGACATTGAATCCTGCCGCAAGAGCGCTCTTGCCATATAGCAACTCCGGCGGGCAGTCTTCAATAGCCCCACGGTTGAACGTGTTGAACTCACGATCAATCAGATATTTATGTTCGCGTGGGTCGGTCGTCTTGCGCATTGGTCAATGTCCCTTATCCATTAATAAGCCATCTTATAAGCTCTATAACACCAACAACAAAACCGCAGACCCCGCCGCCGATAACGCTTGTACGCGCCGCGAGAGTCGCGTTAAAGTTCGATAGCTTTTCAGAAATAGAGCGTTCAAGAGAAACAATACTATCGTTTGTTTTCTTTAGGTCTTTACTCAAAGCATCGCACCAAGAGCGAGTACGATACTCATTTGTTATGACCTCTGCCAACAGCTTTACTGCGTCCTGTAAGGTACGGCACGGCTCTTTATGATTTAGATTTCTCATTTTTCGCCTTTCTTACTTTATGGTACGTAGTTATGAGCAGTTTCTGCCTCAACAGGAGCGGGAACTTCCGGCACAGATTCAGGTTTTGCCTCTAAGCTCTCTGCCCGAATCTGTTCACTAATTAATGTGATGGCTATCACAATGTTTTTGCGTATATCTTGCAGCCTGTTCACCTCTTTTTGGATTTCTCCTGTCCGCTCATCGGCTTCTATCTTTACTCTCACTATTTCACCGCGCCGTTTGTCTATTTGCTCATCCGCAGCTCCAAGCTCACCGCGCAGTTCATTCATTCTGTTTTCACTCCACTTACTCATAACACAACTCCTCTCATTAATGATTATTGGTAAATCACGATAATTTTTTCCGGCATATTTCTTAGATACGCCGGTTACGTCTTTTGTACCGTCTGGCAAGATATTAACTGTAAAATTTGGATTAAACCGCATTTCCTGAATGTTTCCAACTACTACCGGATCATGCCAACAAGCTATCACGTTTCCGCTGTACTCGTCATATCCGCGAATCGCAATTCCTTTGTATCCGCGCAGACATGAACACGGTTTATTTACGGCGTGTTTATATTCCATATCAACAAGAGCGCAGTCAGCTTGTGTATACTGCTGTATCTCTGTACAGTCAAGACCGCGATCATCCCCTTTGTAATCTTGAATTTTTAATTCAATGCCGTGTTTGCGTAAGAATACACGATGATTGATGATGTCAGTTTTGTCCTCTATTCTCAGCAACTCTTTTACATATACAGGAATACCCATGTTTTTTAGGTAAAGCAGATTGTCATAAAACTTTTTTACAAGTTCCGGTTTATCGTGAATCATTCTTCTGTGATAAGTAAACCCGATACGGTGTATCTTGTTTTTGAGTCCTTCATGTCCCTTGAGTCCTTTTAAAAACTCAACATCTTCTTTATTAAACAGCCCATTTGTCAAAAACTCATAACTCTGTATTGAGTCAGCGCAATGCTCCATAAGTTCACGACACAGAGCGGAGTTTACAGGGATAAACGGCTCACCACCCGCAAACATGATAAGTACCTCATCCGCATCAACCAAAAACTTGTCTCGCCACTGCTCCCACTGTTCCAAACTAAACGCTCGCTCAAACCGCTTCCCATTTGTATAGGGATGATGGTTGTTGTGATAGTTTGCGTGAAAGCAATAATAACACTGTAAATTGCAGTCAAATTTAATCGGAAATTCTACACGATATTTCATTTTGTACCCTTTCACGTTGCCCCATTAAATGAGACAACTGACCCGATAATGTTTGATATTCCCATTTGTGATATTAAAAAATGAACGCCGCTATTACCGCTGATATTAAGCGTTGTGCCATGCCCTCCCTGTGTCGCGCTCAGGTGAAGAGTGACCGTTTGATTAAACTTGTTTATCACATAAAAAGCGCGGTCTGCTAAAGGAGTCCACATTCTTATTGACGGGTTATTAGCGGTACTTGAATCAATCACCATGAACATTTTGTTGCTTGGAATTGCCGCACCGTCACCTCCTATAATGGAGTTTTGCTGAGTACCCGAAATAGTAATTCTGTGAGGAATGTTTGATATTAAATGCCCCTCATTACCGCCGTCACCAACGCCATAAGATGAATCAAGAACTATTTTTGTCGGCCCGTTTTGGTTGACAGTAAAATGACCAATGGGAATTTCGTTTCCTGCCTGACCAATCACAAGATCAATCCGGCCATTACCGGGAGTAGTACCGCCGCCGCTTGTGGCGCTGATAGTTTTTCCATCAACAGCAATGTGGATATTATCACCAGCTATAAGTTTATCTTGCTTTGAGTTTAGAGCGTCTTGTAAATTCGGTATCTTGCCGATTGATAATTCCGGTATATCACTAAGCCGTGACCACGGCAGACTGCCGGATGTTTTATTGACAATATCAAGCACTGGGATACGGTCAGGATTAAAAACGCCGCCAACTATGCTATCGGCATCGTGAGTGTGTCCTATAAACGAATAACCTATTTCAGCGTGATTTCCCCAACTGTAAGCAGTATCCCAATTTTTAATGCGCGGGTCTGTTACCGATAGATACGGGTGATCGTGAATTAGTGAATATCTGTTGTCGTGGTTGTGCAGCAGTGGAGAATATTTATCATCGTGATTGTGTGCTATTGGAGAATATTCGTCACCGTGATCATGTGCCAATAGAGAGTAAAGATCATCGTGTAAATGCTCACTGTCAGCTTTGCCGTCTATCCGTTCGCTAAATCCCTCAATTTGCTCTTTCGTGACAGTTGACACACCGGCTTTACCGCCGCCAACTGTAAGCATAACTCTGCCATCGGACAAATTCCCGTTGCCGCTTGAATCAACCATGAGCTTGTGCAGAGGCCCGCCCGCCGTGTTTCTATAAATGAGTCTGTCAATGCCTGTCGCAAGCCCGAAACTCAACTCCGGTAAACTTGATTGCATATTAGGATATGGGTAATTACGGAAGTGATACCTTATAGGCTGCGCACCCGCTACATATCTGTCATTCCTTGTTGTCATCAATCCATCTCCTGAAACACATCCGTTGCATTATCATCATCCTGTATAACTATCTCTTCAACAGCGCTCTTTACGTACCGGAACGCCGCGTTCCACCGCGCTTTTTCCTCTGCGGTGATACCAACGCAATCAAGACAGCGGCACCTACGCCGAAAAAGCTCTTTGAGCGCTGCGATCACTCGCTGCCGGAATTGCTGTTCGCTCCCGTTTGCATCGGGCATACTTGGAACGCCGGTGGGTACTGGCCGCCTGTTCACCGCTTAAAATCCTCTCGCAACAGGTTCCGTATATTCTGACTGCTCACCTTTATTCATAGCTGCCCAAAACTTCGGCTTTATCTCCGCTTCTATGGCAAGCCGCGCCTCTATCACCGTTCCGTTTTGCACTCCTTCAATAAGTTTCGCAGCCGCCGGAATCAGATACATAACGTCAAGCGGCGGCGGTACCTCGTGTTGAATGTTGACAGACGTAATGAGCTTGGGTTTCTTCCATGCCCGTAAGAAAAAATCCTGCCCTTTGGGATTAAACGAGAACAAAATCCGTGCGGGCTGATTCTCAGTTTGCCAGTCAAAAGTTCTAACGCCGTTTACCGCATAATACTCCTGTCCGCCAATACTTACCGTTCGTTGTGGGGATTGGCTGATAACGCCGTAATCCCTTATTGAGCCATAAGGCAGAAGCACCCCGCCAACGCGCCATATTGAGCGGTCGGCGAAATACTCAAACCGCCCATCATTAGTTCTCAGTACAGGCAAGCCCCCGGTCGCAGGATTAAACGCCGCAGTCTGAAAGCTCTCCTGTGCAAGCAAAATCTCGTGAGCTTGGTTGAGATACCGAAGTACGCCATGCGGCCCATCGGTACCCCAACCTTTAAATCTCTCTATAAGCTCATCAACGATTTCAACTGTTCTCATTTGTTTCCGTCTTTATGATAGTACCTTCGCCCGGTATGGCCGCCTCTTCTTGCTGCTGCTGCGCCCATGCGGACACAGTAGGCTCTTTTGTTTTTGCTTTTGACGATTTGGGAGTTTTAACCGCCCCCTTATTTGGAACTTCCGGCACTTCCTGTACTTGACCTTCGGCAGTATCATCCGTTTTAGTTGCCTTTGCCTCTTCGGTTGTTTCAGGTATAGGAAGCTCTGTTGCTTCTTGATTGAGAGAATTGTCCGGTTTAACATTTGCGGCCTTTACTGTTTCAGATTTAAGCTCTTTAGTTTTAGGTTTTGAATCGTCAATAATCTCCTTGCGTAACTTCTCATCAACGATAAGAAACCTCTCCGTATTCGCAGCCAAACGCTTACGGTTTTCACCCGCTTTGTCATTAAGAACTTTGGCGTAAAAACCGCTGCGAATCTCGTCATACTTAAAGACAAGCGCACCGGTTGACGCGGCAACCACATACTCATCCATCTGCGTTTCGGTATTGAGCCGTCTGACGGAGATAACCTTATGCCATCCAAGCGTCTCTTTCCAACCGGTATCAAGCAGCTTTACGTCAATAAATTCGTACTGACCTTTTTCAATCGCTAAAGCGATAGCCATATCCGCCGCATTTTGCGCCCTTGTTCCCATTCCCATTTTTTAACTCCTTCTATTGTGTATACTGTGTATTGACAAAGGCGATTAATCCCGCCCAGTCTGTTTATTGTTTTATGATTTACGCTGCCGGTACATCGCCGGGCATCCCGCACAGAGCGACTACAGATGTAAACTGCTCATGCGCAGTCTCACCAACATCAAGAGCGCCGTACTCTTCACCCGCCCAAAAAATCGGTATCCCGATTCCCCAAACGCGAGCGGTTCCCACGCCCTCAATTCTTCCGTAGTCCTCATTGTCTTTGATGGAATGAAGTTTCTCAGGCTCCCATTTCCATAACGCGCCTTTACCGTGAAGTACCGCCACGTCACACGCATTGGGATTGTTGTAAGTCCGGTCGCGCTTGTCGCTATCGCCGTGTTCCACATAGCCAACACGCGCTACACCGCCGCCAAAGGTTATCGTAGGCGCTCTCATATCAACAGCAATAAGTAAATCTTTGTAAGAACCGATAACGCCAGTCCAACCCATTACTTTTTCAGAAAGAGCGGTCTTCTGAATCCACAGATTACCGAGATTGTTCTTGCACCACTCTGGGTCGCTCAAATACATCGCTTGAAGTTCTGAGATGGTAACAATGTAACCTTTGTTACCGGGGAGTCCGGGAATATCAAGCCGTTCGATACGCTTTTTGAGAGCATAGTTTGACATATTAGAGAGCCAGTTACTTGTGAGTATTTTCGCTCCGCCCGCCGCAGTGAGCGCGTTCTGAACATTCGTTGTGTAAGCGGCAGCGTTGCGGTTGTACACCGGCTGTCTTGCGTCATACGCGCCAAGACCGGCAACAAAAATGTTAGGGTTGAGGTTGCGCTGACAAACGGTATTTGTCCCCATAGCTTCCTCATGCGTCAAGGACGCACCGAAAGTCTCAATAAGCCCCTGATGAATGTGTAAATCTTCATCATCCATGTTCCATATTGCAAGTTCGTCAATGTGCTTTTCAAAAAGTTTAAGAAAATCCGCGTCAAGTTTATCAACACCGTAACCCGGTTTGCTGACTACTTTGCGGCGGTTGTTTCTGAAAATCCTAAATGACTTTGTACGCGCACCCTCCTCAGTTCCGGTCGCTTGCATATTTCCATAAACGCCGTCCTGACGCAGATTCATCTTCATCGTAATAACAGCGGATGAACTGCCGGAGAGTTCCTTTGGGTCAACGCTCATATAGATCGCGTTGGGGATTTGTTTCTTTTCAGTATTATACTGACCTTGCACATCGGTATAAATCGAAGCGAGCCGTGATTTTATTCTAAGCTCTTTGTCAAGACCTACCCTATGCGACTCTTTCGCCAGTGGGGTATAGGCTGCCATATTCATATACTATTCCTCCGTTAATTTATGTTTCTCATAATTGACGCTATTCGCGTCCATTTTAAACCATTTGTTTGCATTAACTTTAAAGACTCATAGACTTCATACCCAAGATTCCGCGAGCTTTGTTGAACTCATCAAGTTTTGTAGTAATACCTTTTCTGAGTTCTTTGGCAATCTCCTCCTCATCTACTTCCGCGAGATATTGAATAGCCCAATTCGTATCATAGTTATTAGTCTGCCCTATGGTACTTTGACTATTGAGTTCCGTTACTGCCGGATCGCGCTTAGTCTGCGCCGCCGCGAAGTCCTGCGCTCCCTGTTGATAAGCCTGATCTTTCTCTTTTGTGTAGTACCCCTCTTCATGCCGCTTTTGTCTAATAGCGGTTTTCAAATCGGGGAGAATTACAGGAATGTTATTACCGGTCACAGGGTCGTACCTTTTGACTTGATCGAATTTACCCAAAGAGTCTTTGCGCCATCCGTTCTGATAATCAAGATACTCGCAGACTTTTAGATAGTTCTCCATGTCTGCGGTCGGCACGAAAGCTATACCCATCACTTGACAAGTATTTATCAGATCAGAGTTTCTGATTTGCAGCTGACTAAGCGCCATCGCTATCTCTTGCTGATTCTGAGGTGGACGTTTGAGGTAAGCGTTCGCCACATCAAATTTCCACTTCTGATATTCAGACTCTATCTGAGAAAAAGGTTTAGATAGATTAAACTCCGCCTTGAACTCAGGGTCAGAGATTGCAGATTGAATGTCTGCGTACTCTGCCTCAATAGCTTTTCTGCGCCGCTCTTCCTCCGCGATTTTCTTTTGATCGCTCAAATACGCATCTGTTGACTGCCGTGTGTTAAGCGCTTCGGTTTGTGTCTGTAATAAAAGCGCCTGTTGATCGCTTAACAATTGCGTTTGGAGCTTGGAGAGTTCCCATTGTTTAGATTGATACGCATCATCAAATACTTTGTCAGGGTCTTCTTCTTTAATTCTGTCAAGTTCAGCCTGTATCGTGTTGATGTCGCTCAATAGCTTTTGTGTTTTAGCGACATCAATTTGGGGTTGCGTTCCTTGATTAATCGGCGACTGTGCCGGTGCGGAAGTTTGCTGCATCTGCGCGATAGCCGCTTCAAGTTCGGAGATACGCTTTTGAGCATCACCTTGACCGGTATCCATTTTCTCCTTAATGAACTTTTTTTGACGCTGTATTAATTCTTCTTTCTCTGTCATTGCGTTAAGAAAATCAGAGGCAGTTTTGTATGTAAAGCCTGCCGACTGTATTTCCGCAAGAGAAAGTGTCAACGATTCAGAAACTTGGGGCGGTGTTGCCGGTTCTGCCGGTGCTTGCGTCTGCTGTTCCGGTGCGGTTTGTGTTGCCGGTGTATCCGACTCCGCAGGGACTTGTGATTCAGAAGAATCACCATTATTGACAGGCGTTTCTATCACGGCGCTTTTAATCCGTTCAAGCTGCGCAAGACTATCCGGCGTTTCATCAAGAGCGTTCATCGCCTCAATTCTCGCTTCCTCACTTGCAAACTTCAAAGTCTCGTCCGACATACCTATACTCCTTTTTGTGTGTTACTGCATTGTGTATAAAAACTGTTTGTATATACCATTTATTGATAAGCCATTTCCGCAACTCTCGGCCCGCCCAGTACTTGCACTCTACTCATTTCAGGAGGCATTTGCGACGCTCCCGGCATTGGATTCATATCCGGCGGCATACCGCCGCTCATCTGCTCCATGCTTGGAAGCTGAACCGGCACTTCGCCCATCGGCGCTGATTGCTGCCCCTGCTGTTCCATACCTTGTTTTTGCATCATAAGCTGTTGCAACTGCATATCAATTTGGGCGCTCTGCAATGTATCTCCCTGAATCCCTGCCTGTAAACCGGTTATATTTTTCATTTGCGTCATACGAGCGTTTACCATAAGCATTTCATTGGCAAGTCTTAACATCGCTTTATCATCTTCTGTCAAGTCCAACGTAGACATGAAATTGTTGAGAATAATCGCGTAATGACCCGGAGCAAGGTTAGGGTCAATAGATTGGAGCATTTCCGCCCAAACAGTACGCCAACGCATCCGGTACGTTTGACTCTTTGCGTTTTCGGTTACAACCACACGGCAGCGCGGCGTAGATGTAACGGAATTGTAAATAAGTCCGCCCGCGCCTCTTTGATTGAGGATGATTTTTTCTCCGCTTGTCCTAAATGTTACGGTGCGTTCTGTGTCGGCGTATGTATTCTGCCATTGATAGAAATAGCCTTCTCCGATGTTATTCATAAACTGCCGGATAGCACGGTTTTGTAAAGTATTGGCGATAAGGTTTAACTGGAATTTTCTCTCAAAGAGAATACCGGAATCACCGCTTTCAGTAATAGATGAAAGCGCATCCGAAGCGCGGGAGATAAGCGGCAGAACTTGCGTATACATTCGGTTTATTTGATCAACTACCGCGTTTGGATAATTACTGGCTGACATGTGCGCATACGGAGTTTTAACGCCGTCAAGGTCTACAAATTCAGCGTGACCTTGCTTGTTCTTATTTTTGACCCATTCTTGACGCTTTGCTTCATCGGGGAAAAGGTTTTGGTTTACAAGTGTTGAACCGCCTTGCGCCTTACTCAACATTTCGGTAACAAGTGACTCGCGTTTGTTTATAGTCTGTTGGAGGTCTATGATAGATTCCACAACCCCCATATCCTGACCGCCAAACCGCTTTACTGTGAAATGATAAAATGGCAGACCATTAACCTGTATTTCGCTCTTTTCTCCACAGGCAAGAGCTACTTTGGGAAGGTCTGAACATACGGCAGTAAAGTAGTGTACTCTGTCCTCATAGGGTGATTCGGTTACAGTGTCCCAGTCTATTTTATTGAGTTCCGCAAACATTGTAAGATATTCGCGGTCTTTATTTATGGGAAAAGGTATCCACTGCAAACTGCCCTCACGCCGACCGATCAAACGATTTCCTTTCACTGTTTCGAGATAGTGTTTTTCAATAACACGAAACTCATCCCCAACTTTGCTTTGAAACATACGGCGTTGAGAATCCCCGTTATCACCAAAGGGATACTGCCTCTCTTTGCGCATATCTCTATACGCCCGCATTATCTCTTCTGATTTGTGTTCGTAAATCTGAATAATTTTGGCAGGGTTCAGGTATCTAATACGGTATACAATCTCTGCGTCTCTGTCATCGTCAGTAAACCAGTACGGATCCCACACAAGAAATCCCGGAAGTTCACGCCCCAAAGCAATTCTCTTTGTACCATATTTGCGGTCAACGTAAAGATAGGCATCTCCGGCATGAACAAGCCCATCGCGCAGAACTTTTATTATGACATCTTCGTAATTGTAAAGTTCTTTATCGGAGTAGTAACTTTCAGCAATAGCCTCTGTGACGATAGATGGTTCGCCCTCTACGGGAGTCCAGCTTGTATCAGGAAGATCGGCAAGGAGCGCACCGGCAAGCGCGTCTACTTTGGGAGAGATAACATCAAATTGCGCCGCGTGCCTAAACTCTGAGCGCAATATCTTTTTATCGTGTTCGTCCCACTGACCGCTGTCCGCCGCGAAATAGTGCCGCCAGTTTTTAAGTGCGCGGTCAAGTTCCGGCTTGCGAATGTTAATCGCCCGCTGCGCTTCACTCAAAACAGACTGCGCAACTTCGGCCTCGCTTGACCTCAAAATGTTGTATGGTATTTTTGCCGCTGCCATTTATGCCCCTTGCTGATTTCCTTTCAGCCTGCACCCCTCAACCTGCCACCCGCGCTCAACACATACCTTGAACGCTTCCTTTGACAAGCCAAAGTAATACGGACAAACCGGCTCTCCGGCATCGTCTTTACACCTGTGTTCACAGGTACGGCAATTACGAAAATCAATTTTATCAAATCCGTCCAAAAAGTTATGACGGGCTTTCTTAATATTCTTGCCTTTCCATTCAGTCCTTCGTGCGCTCGGTACATTAACTCCCATTTTACGCTCCGCTCATCCAAGTTCCGGTACTCTGTACCTTTGCTGTTTCCGCTCTATGATAATCATGTTTTGCTCTGCCGGGTGTTTCTACAATTGTCGCTTGTCTTAACTCGCTTCCTATCATGCAAAGAGCTAAACAGAACGCTTTATCTTTCTGCGGCTTTCCGCTTGAAGAATCTATACACCATCCGGCAGCTTCCACCGCAACGTCCATCGCTTTTCTACTGATGTAAACGCGCCCAAGAGAGAACATCTGACCTAAAAAAGCTATCGCGCCGTTTATCTCAAATCTTGGAGCTTGGCTCATTCTTGTTTGTACTTTTGCTCTGTCAAATTCTCTGTTGATGAGCGTACTCATTCCGATTTCCGCGCCATCTCCAAACATTTCGGGATTACCCATTAGCCGTTCCATTTTCACAGTGCGGAGATTCGACCTCTGCGCTACGTCTAACGCTATCGCACTTGGTACATTACGCTCAAAAATTGCAGCATCGTAAACGTAAAGATTATACCCGAATTTGTCATAAGCCGCAGCAACGTATACCATACTCATATCCGGTCTGTGTACAAGCGTTCCGTAGTGCAGACAATGACGTGTAGCGGGATTTGACCATATCATACTGTAGTTTTGAACTCTGCCGACTCTCCACTCCGGCCAAACCTTTTTCAACACGGCAAGAATTTTATACGCACCGTTTACAGAATCAACCTGATCTTTTTTGCCTTTAGGAAAACTCCCGACCTCTGCGAGAAAAGGTTTATTCCATGCGCCTTTAACAAGAAACACGCGCCCCTGTTCCGCAAGCGCGGCAAGTGGTTTACATCTATCAACTTTATCACCGCTCACAGGGTCGGGATGAACTTCGTAGCCGTCAAGCATTTGGCTTAAATGTTCTGCGTTCAGCGCACCCGCGGAGCCTTTCTCTTTCTCCCATGCAATCATTGTTTCAAAACCATCGCGCATAGCGCACATCTGCATATTCTCAATAGTGACCTTTGGCGTTTCTCTAAACCGCTCAATGTCAATTATGTAAAAATCCCCGTTGAGAGTTCCGCACAACGCCCCCGCAGTCCAAGCAGGGTCTTTACCTTTTTCCGGTTTACTTGCCGCGAAGTCCCAATACCGGCACAGTTTGAGTCCAGCTGGAAGTTGTGATCTTTCGATAATATTTATCTCAAACCATTTAGGGTCAAATATGCCGCCGGTGTGCGTTATTCGCCAGTTACCTCTAAGAAGCCGCTCACGGGTGATTTTATCCTGCGCGTAGAGATTTCTTTTGTAATTAGGATCACGTTTGAGAAGCTCAGGGTTATCATCTACAGTTGCGGGTATGTAAGTAATGCTAAACGGCAGTTCACCGCTTGGCCCGCGCCAGTTTTTACTTACCCAAATAATCTTATCATCCTCAACTGTAAAGTATCTCAAAACCCCCGAACGCTTCTGTATCGGATACCCATCCTCACCAATCCACCAGTCAATGAGTTCCAATACCCAAGAAGAAGCATCAGGATTTGTTGTAGCTCTCATATAGCAAAACCGATCATACCCATCGGGCGGACGGCAGCGAGTGAGTAAAAAGAAAAACTGTGAGCGTTCAAATGATATTAGCTCGTCAAAAGCGATATAACTGTACTGCGCTCCGAAGTGTGAATTTTTATCTGACTCGTGCTGCATGTGGCTGAATCGTATTTGTGCGCCTGACGGAAAAACGTACAAGCTCTCATCTTTGCCAATACCTCTTAACGCTGATTCTGCGTATACGCGCCGCGCAGTGTCCCAAAGACCACCACCCGCCACAATCTCGGTATGAGTCCGGCGAAATATCACACCTCTGTAATAAGGATGATCAACATTGCGACCGCCTTCAAGTAGAAGCGCATAGCTTTTACCGCCTCCTGCCTGTCCGCCGTAGATTACAATGTCCGCCTCAGAACTGCAAAACGCTTCTTGCGGCCCCGGTTGCGGACGTATCTCTGTTACAGGCTTAGAGTGACTAAATGCCATAAGCGTTCCCATATAAACAAATGCGACTATTAAAGCCCACATATCTACTCCTGATTACTCTCTTCTACGTTATCGTAACCCACGCCATCGGCGAATACTTCAAGCACTTCTTGAGGAGAAGCGACATCCTCACCATCTTCACAGTTTACAAGATCACACACGGTCTTAACTTCCGATGTAACCTCTTTCACATTCTTATTGACGACTAATGCCGTGATTGTTTTATCTTTACCGTTGTTGGGTAAGTAAATCACTGGCCGCAGAGTTTGACCGTTACTCGTCAAGTCAATTTTCTCAACGAACAGCCCATATCTTTTGCCGATAAGTTCAGCGGCTTTGTTTCTCTCCTTTGCGCCAACCGCTTTTTCTTTTAGCTCCTGTTCTCCGTTTCCTACAAGAACCGCAACCTGTTCGGTAATTTCTCCGCGCATAACCTTTGTGAGATATTTCATAACCTCTACTTTGTCGGCAATATCCGCACTGCGCATTTTTTCAAGTTCTTCATCCATCATCTTGCGAACCTCTGGGTTGTGCATTAATCTCCAAACCGTTGACTTATCATAACCGACCGCCGCGCCAGCTTTTTCACTTGAACCGGTTTTCAAAAATTCAGAGATAAATTTCTTAACCCTCAAACCGTTAAAGTTTTCAGCTTTATAATTTCCGGCATGATACTTTTTCTCACCGCGCTTGACCATTTGCAAGTAAGCGTTAGCAACGCTCCACAAAACACTCTTAGGAAAATCAGGCGCGTATTTCTCACAAATCTCCGTAAAAGTCTTAGCGCGGAAATTCTTAGACCCCGGTCGTCTGCCGCCGCGGTCAACGGAGTTCGGCTTATCGCTATTGTCAACGCTATTTGTAATCGCGCTTGTTTCCATGTCTATAACATACCGCTGTTTTTCAACACAAATCAAGGAACATTTGAAACTATTTTTACAAGTAGGAGAATAGGGTAGATTAGGGGTATTTAGGAGTAGATTGCAATTCCGAGAAAACTCTTTCGCGAACGCTTTGCTCAAGAGTATTTTATACAGGTATCGCGTCTAAGACGCAAATAAAAAACGGAGACTCAATGTCAATAACCTCACAAGAGCTAACGAAAATTATCGCAGTAGGCGAGACTGTAAAGGTAGAATTTAAACGCTGTGATGGTGCTATCACCGCTGACGCTTACGAAACCGTGTGTTCGTTTTCAAACCGTTACGGCGGCGATATATTTCTTGGTATAGATGATAAAGGCAAAGTTTACGGAGTTCCCGAAAAAGCTGCGCAAGATATGATCAGAAATTTTGTAACAACTATCAATAACCCGGAAGTGTTATATCCAGTAGTAAGCCTCAAGTCTTCCCCTGAGATATTAGAATACAAAGGCAAAAAAGTAATCCATATTCGTATAGCGTCTTCCTTTGATGTTCACAAATATAAGAAAGATATATACGACAGGGTACATGATTCAGATATTAGAATCAAGGGTACCGAACAGATTCGCGCAATGTATATCCGCAAACAAGAAACTTCTACCGAAAGAATAGTTTATCCACGCGTTAAGGATATTGATCTGCGGTTTGATATGTTTCCTAAAATTCGTACAAGAGTGGAAGGTTTAAATAAAAATCATCCTTGGTTAAGTTTAAGCGACAAAGATATTCTTAAAAGTTCGAAGCTGTATGGTGAAGATACAGAGACCGGCAAGTGGGGCTATAATCTCGCGGCAATCATGCTCTTCGGAAAAGACGATCTCATTTTTGATATTGTTCCGGCTTATCGTACTGACGCTCTTTTGCGTAAAGTAAACCTTGACCGCTATGATGACCGTGAGACTGTTAAGACAAATTTGATTGATAGCTATAGGCTGTTATTTGATTTTGCTGTAAAACACTTATGGGACAAATATTATATCGAAAGTGATAGACGTATACCTTTACGTGATGTCATTGCAAAAGAGCTACTCATAAACACGCTTATGCACAGGGAATTCATTAGCTCTCACATGGCACTGTTTGTAATTGAAAAAGATAAAATGTACACAGAAAACGCAAACAGCGGGCCGACCAGTGAACTGATAACACCCGAAAAATACAAGCCTAATCAAAAGAATCCCATAATAGCGTCTTTTTTACGCAATATGCACTTGGCCGATGAACTTGGCTCCGGCGTAAGAAGACTATTTCACTATGTACAAAGATATTCCGGCAAATTGCCTCAGATGATAGATGAAGACGTGTTTCAAACAATAATTCCATTGGATGATGAATATTCCTATGACATGGAAATGCTAAAAGCATTGGATAATGCAAAAGCAAAGCGCACTCAAAGCGCACTCAAAGCGCACTCAAAGCGCACTTTCTGCACCCCAACTGAAAATCTGATATTGGAATATCTGAGCGAGCATCCGCAAGCGACACAAATCGAAATCGCAACAACAATTGATATGTCACGGCGAGCTGTTCAGAAAGCAATTGAATCGTTAAAAAGCAAAGGTATGTTAGAGCATGAGGGGTCAAAAAATAGCGGCTCTTGGATTGTATTTAATGAGATTGACGCGATGTCATCAATGCCAAAAAGTGGCGAAAACACCATTAAAAATGGCACTTTATACAGCAGTGACGAATTAAGAACAAAAATTTTAGAGATGATGCAGCAAGATCCCAAAATTAGCGCAAAGATTATTGCAGAAGAAATTGAGATGACTCCCCGAAATGTCTATCGCCATATCCAAAGTCTGAAAAAAATGGGACTCATTGAACGTATGGGTAAAACGAGTAGCGGACATTGGGTTTTAAAAACCACCCAAAATGATACATAATTATTTTAGCAGTTAGTAGTTATTGTCAGTAGTTTGTCAGTAGTTGTGTCAGTAGTTATTGTCAGTAGTTTGTCAGTAGTTGTGACAGTAGTTGTGACAGTAGTTTGGCACTAATACGCCGTAAACAGCGCCGTAAACGGCATCGTAAGTTTAAAGAAAGAGTAGTATATTAAGGCTATCACGTAGTAGATTACAACCTCATATCACGTAAATTCCCCCACTTCCATAACCCAAGAATAAAAAGCTCCCTCTCGCACGCGCGCGCGCGTATATGAGAAAATCGCCTTACGCTATATTTTAAAAATTATAGAAAGCGGTTGAATAAGGGAAAACGCCGACCCCGCCCCCCGCCTGCCGTGGAGATAGGAGTATCTGTTTTTGTTGCTTGACTTATGGTAATACTCGCGCCAAACGACCGCGCACACAGCGAACAAATAACCGTTGCTCACTAACACACGCGCCCCATGAGCGTTAAATTTATTTTCTCATTAGTAAATCAATAGTAGTATTTATAGTAGTGTCCAGTCAGAAAATGCCTTTTCCGCTTTGTTTAGGGCAGTTTTGCCCCTTAGTCATCTGACTAATAGTCAGTTGACCAACCGGAAGCCCTGTTCCGTTGTCAGTTTCTCACGTGCGCACGTGAGCCGGTGTTTCCGCGCGCGCGTTCAACCTCAACGCACCGCAATTTCTCTTTTTATCCTTATTTTTTGTCATTGATGTCCTTTTTGTCCTTAATGCTAATGTATAACTTTATGTCAAAACAGTTTCAAACTGTAAAAACTCAAAAACCATTGCAAACATTATGAAAAAAGTTGATTTTCGCCTCTTGACTTATTCGCTTTGTGCCATATATTAGAAGCAGAAACAGTCAGCAATTGAACAAACAAAAAGGGGTGAAGAATGACAAGAATAATCTACAAAATCATAGCGCGAAAAAATCGGCATAGTGATTATTACCGCTTCAATCTATTTGCCAAAAATCGCACAGAAGCTCGCATTATAGCGCAACAAAGATTGTTAGAGTCTTTAGGAGAAGCAGCTTTGAAATATAAGATCAACGTGTATAAAACAAATTTACAACCTTATCAAGTCATAGGAGGATAGAAAATAATCATCTATTCAGTAAAGCAGGGAAGATAAAAAAAATCCGGCAATGCGCTAACACTGCCGGAAATCCAAACAGGCCGATAAAGGCCGGAAAGGAAACTCAATTATGACTACTTCAAAAATGAATCATGCCGGATACTTTTGCAATGTTTTAACGCTTGAAGACCTAAAAAAGCAATACAGGACGCTTGCACTAAAGCACCATCCCGACAAAGGCGGAGACACTGCTACAATGCAAGCTATAAGCGCAGAGTATGAGCGTTTGTTTAAGATGCTCAAAGATACGCACCGCGCAGCAGACGGCACTATATACACCACCTCAACATATTCACAAGAGACCGCAGCCGAATTTATCAACATTATAGAAGTGCTGATAAAGTTAGACGGTCTGATCATTGAGATATGCGGGCGCTTTCTTTGGTTGTCGGGTAATACCCGCGAACACAAGGAAACTATAAAGGGCTTGGGGTTCCGTTGGTCTAATGACAAAAAAGCGTGGTATCTTGCGCCGAAAGGCTATAGAAAATCATCCCGTACAGATTGGAGTATGGAAGACATTAGAAACAAGTTCGGTTCTGAAACTGTTGAGCGCAGCGAAAACAAACCTAAGTACGCATTAATTGCGGCATAATTTAACCGGCGGCCTTTGTGCCGCCCATCAATTAAAGGGGGAATAAAATGAGCAATCTAATAACAGAACAAACGGAATGTATCGCATTAGCCGCAGCGGTTGAAGTCTTGGAAGAGGCGCGAAGATCAATAGCGTTTGATTACATCATAAAAAATAACATCAGGAATCAAAACGGCTTTGTCCCGGATGATGCCTGTATGATTGAGGATGAAAATGTTTTTAAACGTCTGCTTGATGATATAGAGCCGGACGTAAAAGCATTGGGGATTAATAACGTCCAACAGCTATTAAAGGAAGCTGAGGACGCGCTTTTGTGGTTGTCTCTTGAAGGGATGCCCCATTGTCCCGAAAGAACAGTATTACAACGGCTTTACTTTGGGCCGAAGTGCCGTGAAGATGTACGGCGCAAAGCTCTTGACATTGCACTGAAAACGCAATTTTAATCAGGGAGATATAAGAATGATAATCACGAAATACGGTGTAACTTATGAACAGTTTGAACTCATACCGGAAGAGCAGGGGCCGGAGCAGCTATCTCTTTTGTTTGAGTTCTCTGAGTTGACGGCGGACGATCTGACATTGAAACAAGATACTTTTAACCCAAATAAAGAAAGCTGAGAAACTGAAATTATGAAAACTTATCACAAAGTAGAAACCAAAGTTTGGGACAATGGAACAGCAAACGTCCAGTATAAAGGCGTGATCATTTCTAAAATACCTCTCAATGATTCGTGTGTAGAGGGCAGCAGATACGATTTATACATGGACTATTTTGAAACCGAAAGTGAAGCACTGGCTTTTGTTCGTTCATGCAAACAACAGGAGGCAAAATAGATGATGACAACACACCTAACAACCACAAACGGCAAAGATGAATTTTTCCCAACACCGAAAAACCTTGCGCTCAAAATGCTCTCTGATATTAACTGGGATCAGATAAAAACGATTTTGGAGCCGTCAGCCGGAAAGGGTAATCTTGTTGAATTTGCGCTAAGAGAAAGTCATAAACATTACAAATGGCGGGGAAAAGAGCTTGATATTGACTGCATAGAAATTGACCCGCATTTGCGCCAAATTCTCAAATACAACTTTTCTGATGAAAGACACAACGAGACGTATGAGAGAATACACGTTCTTAACAGAAAAATGTATTCAGATTTATCAAAAGCCGAACAGAAAGAGCTTGATTTCTTAAAGGATGAAATAGCAGTTTTTAAAGATTCAAATATCAGAATAATACACGATGATTTTCTCTCCTACAATGGCGTAAAAGAGTACGATCTAATTCTAATGAATCCGCCATTTTCAAACGGTGATAGACACCTGATAAAAGCCATCGAACTGCAAAAGAACGGCGGCGAAATAGTCTGCTTGCTTAACGCCGAAACAATACGCAATCCATATACAAACACCCGCCAAGTCCTCAAAAATATACTCAACCGGTATGGCGCAAAAGTTCAGTATATAAAAGACGCTTTCAAAGAAGCTGAAAGGGCGGCAGATGTTGAAATTGCGATAATTAAAATAAGCATACCGCACGATCAGGAGCGGGAGAGTGAATTTTGGGAGCGGATGAAAAAAGCCGCTTCTTTTGAAAACAAACAGCATGAAGCAACAGAGATCACCGTCACGGATTTTCTTGAAAACTTAGTCACTATGTACAATGTAGAAGTTAGCGCATCAACCAAGCTCATTGATGAATACAACGCGCTTAAACCATACATTAGCCGCGAGTTTTCAAAAGGTGAAACCGTTTGGTCAACCACCGCCATTTTGACGCTAACCGTTGGCACGGACAGCAACTACTCGCAGAAATGCAACGTAAACAAATACCTCAAACAAGTTCGGCTCAAATATTGGGGGGCGTTATTCTCAAACGAACAATTCACCGGAAAACTTACAAGTAACTTGCAGGATAAATACTATAAAATGATTGGTAATATGGCCGATTACGATTTCACAATGTTCAATATTCAGACCATTTTAAATGAGATGAACTCAGAGATGATTCAAGGCGTTAAGGATACCATTTTGTCACTGTTTGACAAATTATCCGCAGAGCATTCTTACTATCCCGAATGCAGCGGCAACATACATCTGTATAACGGATGGAAAACTAACAAAGCGCACAAGGTCAACCATAAAGTTATTATCCCGACCTATGGAATGTTTTCTAACTGCTCATGGAAAAGAGAGACTTTTGAAGTATCTACCGCGTTTCATGCGTTATCAGACATCGAAAAGGTCTTTAACTATCTTGACGGCGGACTAACTGAGGAGGTCGATCTTCACAGGGTACTTATTGCCGCGAGTGACTGCGGCAGAAAACAAAACATAGATTGTAAATACTTTACTGTCAGCTTATTTAAAAAAGGCACAACTCATATAAAATTCAAAAATCAGGCTCTTGTAGACAAGCTCAATATTTACGCCGCCCGCAATAAGGCATGGTTGCCGCCAAATTACGGCAAAGCGCATTATTGCGAAATGGACGCAGAGGAACAGGCCGCAGTCAACGAGTTTCAAGGGGCGTTTGAGTATGAAAAAGTGATGGCCGACAGAAATTTCTATCTGTTTGAAGCTACAAACAGCGCTCTTGCTATTGAGCATATAGAGTGTTGATAATAACCAATAAACCATAGCGGCGGGGGTAACTCCGCCTTATTACAAAAGGAGCGCAGGACAAATGAAAAACAGAACTAACTATCGCAAAGAACACAAAACAGTACAGCAGATTCAAAAGCTATTTGACAAAGTCAGCGATTTAGTAAACAGCTTGCCGGATAGTTTACAGCTTAAATTATTACAGTATCACAACGACCACGCAACGCTTTTACACTGTACTCGATGGGGATTACAGGCGGCAGAGGATATATTGGAAGAATGGCGGGAAATTACCGCACCGCTTAGAAAAGAAGATGAGTTTTAAAAATGACTCCGGTAAACCCCGACTGCTTAATATATATTTATGTATCATTCAAAAATTTTAAAACGACACCTCTTTGTGCGGAGTGACAAAATGCAAAATTATACAGCAATAAACAGTGCGCGTGTTGTTGCGCACTGGATACCTTGCATTTAAGGAACGGAGTGACAAAATGCAAAATTATAAAACAATAAACAGTATACGTCTTTTTGTATACTGGATTCCGTACATTTAAGGAACGGAGTGACAATATGAAACGATTACCTACCGGATTGCAGGAATTTGAATATATCCGCAAAAACAATGCTGTATATGTTGACAAGACGGATAAAATTTACGAGTTGGTATCCGGCATTGAGAAGCAGATTTTTCTCTCCCGTCCGCGCAGATTCGGTAAAACGCTGATGTGCTGGACGCTTGATGCGATATTCAGTGGTAAAGCCGAGTTGTTTGAAGGATTGGCGATTTCTAAGACTGACTGGAAATGGGAGAAGTATCCTGTTATTCGTTTGGATATGAGTGATATAAAGACCTCCTCCGGCATTGATGGGGTAAGAGAATCATTATTCCTGCAAGCGGAAAAAATAGCGTTTGACCATGAAATTGATCTTCGCGGAATTACACTGCCGGGAATTATGCTTGATAGGGTAATTGCCGGAGTTTCCAAAAAGCATGGTTTACCGGTAGTCGTGATTGTAGACGAATATGACAAGCCATTTTTGGATTTCTATAACAAACCGGAAATCGCGCAGAATGTTCGTGAAATTATGAGAGATTACTATATCACATTCAAGTCTAATGAGCAGCATATAAAATTTTTGTTTATGACAGGAATTTCCAAATTTTCAAAAATGGGTGTTTTTTCGACACTAAACAACCTGATTGATATTTCGCTTGATGAAAATTTTGGTACCATGTTTGGATACACTGAAAAAGAACTTATTGAATACTTTGGTGAACATATTGAAGTTAAAGCTAAGAAGCTAAAATTGCCGGCTGATCAGCTCATTGAAAAAATGAAGCACCACTACAATGGATTTTGTTTTGACGGGGAGAGCAGAGTATACTGTCCTTTTTCGGTACTTAATTTTTTGAAGAGCGGCGAATTTTCCAATTTTTGGATGGAAAGCGCAACTCCCAAAATCATAGCCGACTACATGAAAGATCGGAACCTAACCGTTGAACAATTCAGGGGGTTACAAGTTTCAAAAAATTTTACAAGGAATCCCGGTGAAATAGAAACTGCTACTCCGCAAAGTTTTTTGTATCAATCAGGATACCTTACACTTCGTGATGGAATCTCTGACGATTTTTCATTAGACTACCCCAACGCAGAAGTGCTTGATTCCATGTCGCAGTTAGTTTATAACAATATAATGCGCAGCAACGGCGATGACAATTTTATGGATTTGCGTACTCCGTTATTGGATGCGCTTGTTGACGGTAACAGCGATCTTTTGATTAAAACTATAAACCAACTTTTGGCAAGCATCCCCTACGATGATTACGGCAAGGCGGCACAGCAAGCAATAGAGCTGTCAGGAATCCCCGCTCAGGAATGGCTCTACCGCTCAACAATACTCGCGTTTTTGCGCGGATGCGGCGTATTAGTATTTGGTGAACTGCACTCTAATAAAGGCCGCGCCGATCTGCTTGTTAGTCATAAGGGTAAAGCGTGGATAATTGAAATAAAAGTAGCCTATAATGATGACAGCGTTGATAAGGCGAAAGAAGCGATGGCGCAGATTAATGAGAAGCAGTACGCCGATCAGTTCGTGACGGCTAAAAAAGTGGGGATTGCTATTGATGATAAGTTGAGGCAGATTAAGGAATGGGTTGTTGTAGGATGATCTTTTTTGCTTCAATATGACAGAAATTTACAAAGATTTTACAAAAACCATATACCGCCACAACATTGCATCTGTATATTTTTAATAAGACATATTTTACAGCCAGCCCATCATCGAAAAATGTCGGGGGCTACCAAAAAACAACAATAAGTTCTTGCGAAATTTAATAATTTGCTATATATTAAATAAAAGACATTAAAATGTACGTAACGGATACCAGTCTATTGTATATAAAAAATGGTTATACAGAAATAGCAAAAATGAAAGTTTTTGAAAAGAATTTGATTTTTGGATAAAATAACAGAGAATAAACATTTATCGTAAGAGAGTAGGTGAAATAGTTATTTAAGTTATGTTTTATTGTAAAATATTTTTTGAAAACAGAAAATGGGTTTCGATGATAACTGGCGTCCGGTAACGGCCAAGATTTCCATTGCTTCCGTCACTGCGTCGCCTCAAAATTAAAAGTATAACAACTTTTACATGAGGAGAATGTTATATGATGGAAGCCACATTAAATAGCGTTTTTATAGTACCGGAAGGCACGAAAGAAATACTGAGTGATCAATTCAGTAGCAGAAACGATCTAACCGATATCGTTGTGCCTAAGTCAGTTGTTAAGTTAGGAGCAGGGGCGTTTTACAACTGTTCAAATTTAACATCTGTTGTTTTTGAAAAAGGCTCTTGCTTGAAATACATAGATAACTCTGTATTTCAAAATTGCAAGGAACTTGAAATTATTGACTTGCCTGAAAGTGTAGTGCATATTCATGCTCACAGCTTTTGGAATTGTATAAACCTCCCTTCAGATATTGTTTTACCTAAATCCCTGCAAATAATTGAAACAACTGCTTTTTATAATACAAAAATAACAATAGCTATACTCCCTGAACGTTGCAAGTATCAAGCAGTTGACCACGGATTTCCCTATGCACCTTCATTCCCAGAGAGTTGTGATGTTTTGGGTGGAATCCCTTTCAATTTTTATAGCCACTTTCCATTTCCATTACCCCAAATTTCGTTAGCGGACGTTGATGATTCAATAATGTATGATAATAGCTCAAATAAATATATCGTTCCACCTGGTACAAAGGAGATAATAAGCAACCAGTTCAGTGCAAGAGAAGACCTTACAGATATAATAATACCTAAATCTGTTAGGCGAATTGGAACGAACGCTTTCCATTTTTGTTCTAATCTTAGAACGGTTACATTTGAAGAAGGATCTTTGTTGAGATATATTGACTACTTTGTTTTTCAAAATTGTTTTAGTTTGAAAAATATAAATATTCCTGAAGGTGTTGTTCAAATTAGAGCGCATAGCTTTTGGGCTTGTCATAATTTAAAATCTATCTCGCTTCCGAGTAGTCTTGAAACTATAGATGCCTCTGCTTTCTTTACTACGAAAATTAGCAATATAGTGTTGCCACTTAACTGTAAGTATCAAGCCAAAGGACATGGTTTCCCTTACGAAGCGTCTTTTATGGATGGATGTGTTATAGAAGGGGGAATCCCTTTTAATTTTTATGGATGTCGTCCTTTTCCTGTACCACCATTAAATTTTATAGCGGAATTAAAAAATTCTGAAAACGCTATCATTAGTAACTCCAATCATAACTTCATTGTTCCACAAGGTACTGCGAAAATTGAAAACAATCAATTTTTCGGGAGAGAAGATCTCGTATACATTTTTATTCCAAAATCAGTACAGACGATTTCTCCCGGTGCTTTTTACCTGTGTAGCAAATTAAAATCTGTTGTTTTTGAAAAAGGGTCTTTATTAAAGTCAATAGATAGTTATGCTTTTCAAAATTGTCGTAATCTCGAAAATATAACCATCCCAAATGAGGTTTTGCAAATAAGATCACACGCTTTTTGGGCTTGTTCCAAATTATCGAGCATTAATTTTTCCGGTAAAATTGAGATTATTGACGCAAGTGCATTTTATACAACAAAAATCAGAAGTGTTACTCTACCGCCAGAATGTAAATATCAAGGAATAAGGCATGGTTTCCCGCACGAGAAATCGTTTCCAGAGAATTGTGTTGTAACTGGTGGTATATCATTGGATTTGTATACATTAAAATAACGGAGGTATTATCATGAAAATAATTTGCTTGACAGGGTATAGTGGTAGTGGGAAGTCAAAAGCAACAGACTTGTTTGTTGAAAATTTGCCAAATGCGACTTCGATAAAAGGTAGTGTTTTTTTGCGCAATTCAGCACCACTTTTCCCCAAGGAGTTTGAAGAGATTTTTGAGATACCATTGGATGTAAACCATCCTGAAGATTCGTTGCGTGAAGGTGTTAATAAAAGTGCATTTCAACATCGCGCATATATGGATGTTATAGCATCATATATGGAAAATGAAATAGAAAATACTATAAAAACCGCAACAGAAAAGGGTTTTGGTTTTTTAGTAATTGATTGGATTGAATTGCCAAAAATGGAAGTATGGAAAAGAGCGGATTATCGTATTATGGTTGATGCACCGGATAAAATTCGCACTGCACATCTTATTAATCGTGGCGGACGCTCTGAAAACGTAAAAAAGTTTTATAGCGAAAATACCAGCATTATAAGAAAAGAAACTTTTAAAGGCGTATTATGTAGTGCAAAATTGGTTGACTATCTCATATATAATGAATACGATGAACACTTGTCAAATGAGATTCAGTATTTATGTGATAAGATAATAAAGTCTAAAAATTTACTTTTACCTTTACCTCTATAAGTCAATTAAAATTTGGGAGATAGGTATGTCAACGAAAAGTAACCTTCTCAATGTTAATACCAAATGTCAAGAAGAGGCAAATGCGAAAGAAAAAATTGCCATTTTAGGAGCTGTATTGATTATAACTATTTCTTGCTTTTTGCCTGAAATGGAATATCTTTCAATCGCAGGAATACGCACTATCGGCTTGATTATTGCGTTTATACTGCTTTTAGTTACCAATGCTCTCCCATTATCCATTACATGTTGGATTGTACTTGGTCTTATGCCTCTTATTGGGGTGTCAACTGGATTTGGCGCTGCTCTTACAGGATTTTCTAATCCGGTTATGTTTTTTATTTTAGCATCTTTTGGTATATCTACAGCCTTTATAACCCTACCTCTCTCAAAACGTATTTTGGTAGTTTTGTTAAGAAAATTTGGTAAAAATATGAAAAGTATGTTGTTTGCTTTTATGTTGTGTATATTGCCAATAACTGCTTTTGTTTCAAGTGTACCGGTTGCGGCAATGTTTTTAGCGATTGCATTGAGCTTTCTTGAATTGTTTGACGATGAAGAAGCAAAAAGAATTACCGGAAAGACTTTCATGATTGCGATTCCCGTCACCGCCTTGTTTGGTGGAATTGCAACTCCGGCAGGAAGTGCCATAAATCTATTAGCCATCGGGCTATTAGAGCAACATACTGGTCAAACTATTTCATTTGTACAATGGATGTTCGTAGGAATTCCACTTGTTTTGTTAATTTTTCCTATAGCGTGGTTGTTGATTTACAAAGTATATAAACCTACGGAAATAAACCCTGATATGGTTCGAGCATTTATCAATAGGCTTGAAATTACTCCTAAAATGAGCATTGAGGAGAAAAAAGTGCTTATTATTATGGTGAGTATGGTCATTTTATGGATACTATCTTCTTGGTTTACACAAATTAATATCGTAGTGGTTGCTCTCTTAGGCATATGCGCCATGTTTTTACCAGGTATCAAGGTTCTGGAATGGAAAACGTTCATAAAAAATGTAAACTTTGATGTTTTCTTTCTTGTTGGTACAACTTTGTGTTTGGGTTCAATGATTGTAAACAACGGGGTTTCTGATTGGATTACAACGATGTTTCCTACAATCCAAATGTCACTACCTATGTTGATCGCTTTTACCGTGATATTTGTGTTTATGGTACTAATTATTATGCCTGTCGGCCCATCTGTTGTCGTTTTTTTGGCGGTACCTTTAATAACACTGGCTCAGTCTATGGGATATAACTCCGAACTTATTATATTGACATTGGCGGTGGCTGCTGGAAATTGTTATCTTCTACCTCTTGATACTGTTCCGCTTATAACCTACGGTTCTGGCTATTATTCTATGCTGGATATGACTAAAAGTACTTTGCCACTCCAAATTTATGTCGTGGGTATTATAACATTAGTATTTTGGATAGCCGGTGGGATATTTAGTATTATTTAATAACTGAATTTTCCCGATTAACACAAATTCATCACACAGTCCCCTTAGCATTGAGTTCTTTCAGGTGGTCGGCTATTTTTTGGGGGAATTCGTCATAATCCTTGTAATAAACTATATTTAGATCACTAATATCTGTTGGTATTTTGATTGGAATGTTATCATTATTCTTACATGTAACAATAAGTCTTTGGCCTATTCTAATTTTACGTGAACGCATTACACAAAGTGCGTAACCAAGTTCAATCCAAATATTCGGTGAGGTGCCAATTGATGCTTCACAGCCCAAACGTCTATCGGGTGTAATATCACAAATAATATAGTCGTTAGTCTCTAATGCTTCCCAAATCGTATCACCGATTTTGTAACTTCCCTTACCATTTATTAAGCTAATACAGACAGAAGAACAATCAATGCCAAATGCTTCTTTAACTGCTTTTTCTAATTGCTCATATAATGTTTTGGCATTATTCACTTCATTGCTAAAGGAGTGAATAAAAAAGATGCTATAGGGTTTTATGGTATTTTTATATTTTGAAATTAAGGCATTAATTTTTACTGCCAACGAAGCTGAGCCACGCCCATCTTTTTTGTTGTAAATGATGGTCTCATCATATTTGTCATGAATTGCCATAGCATTTTCGTAATCGTTATCTGCGTTTTCAAGACGTTCTTGACGCTGCTCTAAAGTAACTTCTGGGTCTGGACGCTCTGATTCGGGAACGTTATTGTACAGGTCTTCAATAGTTTTTTTATCGCTATAAACATAAACAGTCACAACTTTTACTGGTAAAATGTGTGTACTGTATTTTTGTTTTAACTCAGAAACCAATTCTGTACTTCGAACAAGAAGAAAGACATTCTCATGCTGACCAATAAGTTCGTCTAAACATTCTTTTTTTAAACCATAGGTATGGTTATCATAAAAATAAGATATCCATTGTGCTTTATCAGAATCAATAGTTTTTGCCAAATCGTTATTCTGAACGTAATCTTGGTCTTTGCCCCCGTCTTTAGTCGAATATTTTCGCGCTAAACACACATTTGGAAAGTCGCTACCGCCAGATAAATTTTTTTCAAGCTTAGATAAATATCGTACCAATTCATTTTTTGCTGGACGCATTGGTCCGTCAACTATAAATAACTTTTTCATGTGTATCTTTCGTAATGCTAAAAAGTGATTTATATTACATTGTTAATTTTATATACGGTCGCTAATTTTTTTTGCAGGTATTCCGCCTACTATTGTATATGGCTCAACATCCTTAGTTACCACTGCCCCCGCAGCTATAACAGCGCCTTGTCCGATTGTAACACCTGCAAGAATAATAACCCCGCCACCTATCCAAACATCATCGTGAATAATTATTGGCGCTAATGTGTGACCTTGTTTGTTAATAGGTATATCTCGTCTGTTAAAATTATGATTGCCTGAATTAATTAATACATTTGGCCCAATTAGTACATCGTTTCCTATTTTTACTTTTTCTTTGGCGCTTATAATTGTGTTGCGGTTTATTGAAACACGGTCACCGATTTCAACATTTTGTGGATAATTAATTATTAAGCCAGTATGTGGATAAAAGAGGTCACCACAAGTCATTGTTAAGTGATAAAATAACGCTCGTTTTTTTGAAAAAAAACCGACATCGGGAGTGTGTGATAATTTTTCTTGCCAAATATGCCATTTTTCGCTCCCCTGCGATAAGCGAGAATATCTCTTGCCCGCAACCCACAATACTATTTTTTCATAGATTGTAGGTGATTTTTCCTTTCCATTATTATATTCAGAAAGTTCATTACGTTCTCGAAATTGCACACTCACAGTCCTCCAATAATAGTTTATTAATATCGACTTTTGACCTGTTGAATTTACTCAATAAGCTATCAAGATTCTGTTCTTGATTCGTTACAGCCATAAATTCTATTTCTATTTTAAGTCTTCCATTGTGATCAGCTTCAGGCTGTCCATGTGTATATTTAAAATATGGATATTCAGTAACATCAAAAGCTATTTTATCTAATGTATCTTTTAATTCCGGCCAACTTTCCTTAATACTATTATCAATGGCTTCGTTCGCGCTTAAACCGCTCTTAACACCTATTAAGCAAAAAATTTCTTTCCTAAGTTTTGTTGCAAGCGCCATAGCATAGCCGTATTCATAATAACAATTAGAACGGTGATATCTTAAATCAACAAAAATAATGTGGCTACTTGTGATGGCTTTTTTAATACGTTCAAATAAATTATCATTTGGGAAGTTCGACAGTGTTACAAATTCTACTTGATTTGTTAGGATTTGTTTTACTTTTTTTTCTAACGCATTTTGAAATAAGTCATTAATATTGACTCTCACTTCACCGATGCTCAAATCACAATCTTCTTTTGACGGTTGAAATGGTCTTACTAAAAAACATTTCATTTTCAATGGTAATAATGGTAACAATGGCTTATTATCCAAACGGCAAATAGATTCCCATTGTTCTTCTATCATAGCAGAGAAAGCATATTTATCTATTTCGCTACCACCAGTATAACAACATGGCCAATTCGTAATCTTCCTGAATTTATGAGAATTTTCAAGAAAATATGGTGCCGGTTGATCTTCTGGTTTAGTTTTATTGCTATCATCACTTTGATCTACAAGCGGTTGTGGCTCTACAACATACTTAGACCGTTCGCTACTTCTATGATCTCTTTTCGGCGTTCCGTCAACAAAAATTAGCTTAACTACGTCCTTCTTACTTTTACTTTGGGCAATGTCCTCAATTTCTTTAATGGCTTTTCCCGAAAAGCAGACTAAGATATAATTATTAATAGAATCATTAATTGCATTTTCTATATGTTCACGCTTTATGTAATATCTTGCGGAGTATGATTCACCTTCATATTCTTTAGAAATATCATATACTACAGGACTTTGCGGCTCTGCGAAAAAATACTTTAGATAATCATCACTTTTGGCACAAACATATGAATCTACAGCATTAAGTTTTGCTTGTTCAAGATTTCGTTGTTTAATTACGAAATCGTTACGTAATTGAACATTTGTAAATGTATCTGTTTTAAACGGAGTTAAAGAGTCCGAAAATGTACCATCCCGCAACAAGCTACGCACCTTCCAATTTTTGTGTTTATCATCGGTAAATTTAGGAATAATAATTAAACCGTATGTTTTTGCTAAGTGTTCACGCACTTCTCGTTTTCCGATTTGGCTTCTTCCAAATAATATATACAACATAGTAATTCCTCCTATAACCACTTCTGTTCATAAGCACAAAACAATCTAAACAATTGATCAATAAGTTCTTCTTGCCTACCATCAATAGCACGTCCGAGTTCTCTTTCAGCATATATAATAACATGCCTGTAATCACAAAAACGTTCAACGTAATCGTGTAACTGCTGACGGAAATTTCCTATTTTTGCTATAGTGCCAGTACCTTTAGCTTTTTTAAGAAATTCTTCTTCATTTATCTGTGAATGGCAAAAAACAACGATAACCTGTTCTCCAAATTCCTGCTTCAGTTTGTCAATTGAATTCCAATTACTAAGTACAATTACCTGTGCTTTATTTCGAGCCAAGCCCTCTCGTATGGTTTCCAAATCAATATAATAATCAAATTGATTATTGTTTGCTTTATACGAAATAAACCTTGAACCAATTTCTTCCGTTTTAAGCGTATCAAGTAAATTTTGCAATTCAACATATTTTGGATTTTCAATATATCCGACAGGTTTAATGTCTGTTTTATGTGCCCACGGGAAAAACTCTTGAATATCAAGCTCTTTTTTCTCTGCATTATCAAGCAATTCCCACCATAGAAATGTTTTAACACCTACATCATAAAGAACATTTTTCTCTATTTTATTTTTCTTGGCATCTACATCATCGTAATTCAACCATTCTTTATACTTCACATTTAGCTTGTTAATCTCAGTTAATGTAGCTATTATTTCTTGCTTTAGTTGTTCTGCTTTTTTTTCAAAATTTGAAACTTCTCGTTCATCAATAATGTATCTACATATCATTTCCGACCCATCGTCAGAACCTTGGTTGCGCGAAGTATACTTAGGTACAGCCTCTGCATATAGTTTCCCTAAATCAATAGTAGCTCTTATTAGTTCATCTTTACCAGATGCAGCATTTCCGGTAATAACATATAATGGTGGTTTATTACAATTTTCTCTTTCAAAAGGGCGCATCCCTTTCAGAATTATATTGTCTCGAATCGCTCTGATTTGTTTATCAATAATTGAATTGTTGATTATTTCATCGTTTTCAATTTCTTCTTCGGAATATGTTATTGCATTTAATATCACATAGTCAAAAACGTACATATTCTCTATGTAAATTCTATAAAGTGTTTTTGCTTTATCGTATCTTTGTTCTGTCTCTTCGTCAGGTACATTTCCACGTTTTTTTGATTCCTCAAAGAACTCACTTCTTACAGGAATACGGCGGAATAAAAAAAACGAAATAACACATATATCTGGATCACGTAATTTACACTCACGTTTCAACTTCGACATTGCCATTATGTCATTAATAATTACTACTGGCGTATTGCCTTCGTTTGCTTTATCAATCAATTCAGAAATCGTTGTACCTGTTCGCTTACCATACGTTTGATACATTAAATCCGCAGTAAATTTTGGAACAGGTTTAACATCTATTTTTTCTTTATTAGCAATTGCACGCTTTTCATCTTCACGCAATTCTCTATTTGTTTCTTTACTGATAAGTATAGGAGCAAATCCAGTACAGGCATTGGCCATAATCCTTCGTATCACAAAAGTTTTTCCACTCTGTGAGGGGCCCATTATTGCTATTATATATTTCATACGCGAAATCCTATTCTTGGCATTTCTTATCACTTTTTGTTTTTGGTTTCAAGATAAGCTGCAAAGGAACTTATATCGTCCTCAAAAAGATCTGAATTTATAATGGTTTCTAAATCGGGTGTAGCGATGAATTTATTACTAATATCTCCGGTTTTATCATCTTTCTCTTGATATTCATCAATTTCACGATTTTCTTGTTCATCAAAATAAGCCCCATATCTATGCAAATCTTTTAGTTGATGCGGCTTTAAAAGTTTATATTCTGAATTCGCTAATTTGCCGCCAGTAACTTTTTTTGCAAAATCATCTGATGCTATACAAACATACAAATCTACAAAAGCCTTCACTGTTTGTTTACCACCATCTGGTAAAATACGTGGCGAATCAACAACTTTTTTACTAAATTTATAATTCAAACGCCAAAAATAGCTCTCATCTGGTTTATATTTTGTATCATCAAATAAATTTTCAAGTCTATAACTGGGTCGCCATTCTCCTAAAAATACAAGTTTATCTTCATTTGCTTTAAAAAAATCTGCTTTATTGTACCCACTTTGACCTTCATCTTCTATTTTATATAATTCCTCAAGAAGCTCTCTCGCCGCTGCTTTAACAGTATCAACATCTCTTCCGATATCAACATGACCACCGATAGATTTATCCCACATGCCTTGATTATCTTTTGCATTTTTGCCGCGTTGATGGATTAGCATACGTCCATCTTTTGTAAAAATCAATCCCCAAACAACCACTTTAATTCGTGTTGAGCCTAAAAATGAATCACGCGGTAGTTGCCCTTGTGGAACTCTGTCGTTATTAAACATTTGTATAACTTCAAGCTTATTTCCCAATTTAGTTTCTTCTGTTGAATATCTCTTTGCACCATTTACATTATCTAAAAATGCACTAAAATATTTTTTTAGCTCTGGCTCCCAAGGATGATCGGCAGTAATTTTTTCAAATTTATCTATGTGATGAAACTTTGTCAAAGCAAGTCCGATATAATAATCGTCATCAATATTTATTACCGGAATTTTGGGAGCTAAATAGTAAGTTCTAATAAAAAACTTTTGTCCGCCTTCTGAATCTGGTTCAAGATGCTTACATCCTTCTTTACCAAGAAAATGCTTCAAATTTAGCAATGCTTCTTTTGCGATATTACGAAAGTCACCTATTTCATAGCTCCGATTCTCACCGCTTACTTTGCGGTCTGAGGCAATAAGCGCATCATAGCTGAGTGATGATTCAGATTCGCAAATTATTTCAACAGTAAAATTGCCCTTATTGATTTTTTTTAGCCACTCTTCCCTAAATTTATCATAAGGTAAATCAAATGCAACAGCCCCTAATATGCGTATGCGTTTTTGCGCTTTACTAATTATATCAAAAAGCTGATCACGAACAATAATGTTATTATTTTCCATAATTATCTCCATTCAATATTGGATAAATTTTTACAAACCTTATACGCAGAAATTTGTCTATTAAATAATTTGGTGGGTATTACCCTTTGTAGAACAGATACAGAATAGCAGTACCTGTACACTGTACAGGCAAATGTACACAACATACGTAGATGAGAATTTTGGTGTGTGTATATCACCGTTTTTCCGATCCGTGAACCAGTCAAGTAACCAAAGTGTTATGCTGTTACAGTAACGTTTATAACTTAATACCTTAAATAATATAAATGAGTGCCACTAACTAACGTAAAAGATTTTTCCGGCAAATAGAAACGTACTTATTCTTCTGCTTCCTTAAATTCGCAAATATGATAACCGGAACCTGTCAATATGCCTGTATATTTTTCGTTTGACTTTTCTTCCGCATTTCTTAATTTTTCTACATTTTCTTCACTCGGAATCAATAAAAAATCCATTGTACTAAAGTCGTGTCTAATGGTATCAGCATTTAACAGGGATTCTGCTTCGATATATCGCTTTTCTTTATTTTCTTCTATTTCCACTTTTTCTACATTTTTCTGAATGTCCCTTAATACTGCCAAACCATGAAAAGTTGTAATACAAGCGTGTTGTTTTGCTATTTCATCTTGCCGCCCATCACGGCCAACGCCGATTTTTTCTATTGGAAATTTTGTCCAATCGTTAGCTAAATGAAATGCGTTCCAACGCAGATGTTCCAGTTTTGCCAAATTGTTACGTGATGTGTCAGCAAAATCTTCATTATCTCGTTTTGCCAAATCAATAATTTCATCTTCAATTTTTAATTCCAATACAACTTTGGGGATAGCTACACGATTCTCTTTTTCTTCTTTTCTTGCATTGAATATTGCCTTTTCTAATTTTTTTCGCTTTACACGGAAATCAAAAGCCGTATCCGTTTCGTATCGCTTATTGAAGAGACTGCTACAGTCAAATTTTGGTGATTCATCTCTTTCAACTAAATCAAGCCCAAGCAGATTCAATTTTACCCGAATAGCCATTGCCGCATAACGGTTGGATTCTCGTTTAAGTTGTGTGCAAGTATTCCATTCACTTGCAGCAATTGCAGTTTCGACATTGCCTTCATATCTATTAGCTATATTTTTTGCCAATATATCCAACTTTTCATCAATTATATATTCTTCTGTCAATACTTCTTCATCTGCTCCGAAAACATTTATTTCACATATATTTTTTCCGGCATCACAATTCAGAATTTTATTATCGGCAAAAATAGTTTTTTTATTTATTTTAATAAATATTTTAACACACTGATATTTAATATCGCCATTTTTGCTAAATAATAAATCTGCTTCATATAGTTTTTGACGTAATTCTAACGCTGTTTCTACACTTAATTTGTCGTTCCCAAGAGCAATTATAACTGTCGCATAATCACACGGCAAGACAGTAGATTTACTATTTTCATCATTTGAGGCAAGGCCACCGTCAATTTCTTTTATGATACGATCATATAACCCTACAGAAAGCGCATCGGCTTTCTCAAATACAATATTATTTTTTTCTTTTGGAGATTCTAAATAGGTACTCTTTTTGTAACTTGACTTAATTTCAGCCGTACCAAACAGACCAATTGCGCTATTCATAAATATTTTTTCTTGCATTTCTGCGTCTTGACTTATAATAAGCGCATTATAATTGACATTAAGTAATTGGTTGTTGACAATGCTTGCTTTAAGAATAGCCTTATTTGTGGAGCCAAAACCGACAAATATGTTGCTAACTTTGTATGCCTCATTTCCACCTTTGCTAACGTCTTTTAATCGAGCTTTTTCTGTATCTATCCAATGGGATGGTATCAATTTAGTTATAGGATTTTTCCATAGGAATTTTCGAGCCCTAATTTCATGTGGATTAAAGAACCTTACTCGCCCTAAAGCATATTCTATATATGAAAAATGTTCTGCACGTTCCAAAAGATTATACATAACATGAACATCCAATTTTATTTTTGATATTTTTGCCTCTTGTTCAGATGTTAATTTTATACGTCCTTTATCATTTTTTTGGGGTTTAACTTCTTTGTCTATATAATCTGTCATGATTCTGGCAACTAAAAGATTGACCTCATCCTGTTCAGACATAGAAATAATTTTCGTTTTACGTTTGCAACGCATTGCGCCAGCTTTTTTTAATGCTTTATAAATATTGTCGTTATTCATTTTTTTTACTGTTACGACCGCATACCCTCTGGCAATTAGTTCCCACGTTTTAGCTATTTGTTCAGGTTGTATAATCACGATTGTACGTTTTCTTTGCTTGTTATTAAGATTTTTTAAAAATATCCCTGCTTGATTATCACAGCCTATTACAATATATTTTCCCCACAATGAAATCCACCAAACACATATTTCATTCAACACTTTTTTACCGAACAGTTTAACAACAGCCAAAAATGTCAGAGACACTGCAGCGAGAAAATGAACAATAATAGCCCATTTAAAAGACGTGTTTTCGATTGCTAAACAAGAATAAGCAGATTGAACATTAAAATTACCTATGAACGATGACATCGAAAAAGACAAACTACTCAATATCATAAAGTACGGAGAAAATACGTATTCTGCATCATTATTATAACTGAGTGCAAAGCAGTATAAAATCGTTCCTACAATAAGCACGAATGTAAAGTATGCCGCATAAACCCAATCTTTTCCCTCTTTTTTCTTTAAGTAAAAAAAGACAAAACATGCAATGGTTAATGCTATGATGGCTAATTTTCCATATAAATCCTCATATATGATCATCTTATACAGCCTTTCTTATGATACTCACCACTTAGTTTGTACAAATACCAGAACCGGCAGAACCCACGGCTCGACTCTTACTTTTAGACAAACTCTTTTCATACGTTTGCACCAACTCTTCTAACTGCTGAATACGCTCCTGCTGCGAATCGACTGTCTTTTGTAAACTATCAATCATATTTTGCTGCTGTTCTATAAGTGTGCGTGTAAAATTCATAATTTCAGAGGAATCGGGCGCGGTGGAAGTTTTTACATTGGGAGATTCTAATTTCGCATTTAATAACTCTACAGGTTCAACACCAAGCGCAGCGGCAATATCTTCAATAACGTCCATTGGCGGACGTATTAAATCCCCCTCATATTTACGAATAGAACTCTCTGTTTTACCGATTTTTTGGGCGAGTTCTTTTTGAGTGAGCTTTGCTCTTCTGCGGCACATCTTTATTCGCTGACCGATTTTTTTAAAATCCAAAATCTCCCTCCCCTCACATTAAATATAATCAAAAAGACAACCAAAGACAAGTAAAAAGAACATTAAGCGACATCAAACGCCAACAAACGCTAAAAAATAGTCCGCTAAAATCATGCAAGTCGCTTGTTTGCGACATTATAAATGTTTATATTTATTTGAAAGCGACAGCAAACGACATTTTTAATGCTGCCGCAAAAAGAGGAGAGATTGTATGCGGATTGATAATGAAAAGCTAAATTTGCTCATAGCAGAACGGAGTACGACTCTTAAAGCTCTGTGCAAAGAATCGGGAATAGCAGAATCTACAATGAGTAAAATGCGCAATGGAAGGCGCAAGCAGAGATTCGCTACCTTTGGTAAAATCGCCAAAGCGTTAAATGTTTCCGTAGCGGAAATTGTGATTATGGGAGACGGCCCAGAGCGGAGAGATTCGTAGATGAACAAGAACCCCGCTGTCAGCTTCTATTTCGACAACTTTCGCGGCGGCTGCGTCCTTATGAGTTATGAGGAAAAGGGACGCTACATTGATTTGCTCGGTATTCAGGCGCATATATACCCGCGCCATATCCCGCATAAAATGTTTGCTGATATATGCGGTGACAGCGCGGAGGTTCTTTCAAAGTTTATTGTTGATGATAACGGTGATTATTATAACGGTCGTATGGAGAAAGAGCTTGATAAAGCGCATCGTAAAAGTGTTCGCGCAAAATTAGCTGTGTCAATCAGAGAGCAAAACAAAATGATAAATGATGAATCAAATGATACATCAAATGATGACGATTTAGATACATCCTTTAATAATTTGAAAGATGAAGATGAAAATATAAATAATAATTGTTTTGTAGATGATATTAATAACAATGCTTCTAAGTTACCTGTTACTAAGTCCTGTAAAGCTAATAAGCCAATGAAAAGTCATATAGTGGCAAGTGCCGCTTGGCGGACATCGTTTGATACCTACCGTGCAGAAGAGCAGACGGCATATAACGCCCTGCGAACGGATGCGGACTGGCTCGCGAGCCGCCAGCGGTACCACCACACGCTTGATATTCTCCTTACGCTTGAAAAAGCTCATCTTGATTTTTGGAACACAGAAGAGGGGTGGAAGCACAAGCGCAAATCACGCGCAAGCACAATCAACTGGCAGCGCACATTTGAGAACGCGATTGATATGCGCTCTAACTGGGTTTACAAGCCACGCGCTACTGCACCGCCGTCCGCCCAAAGCTATCGGGAGCGCAAAGCGGCGCAGGAGTGTCCTTCCGATACAAGCGCAAATTTACCAATTATTGACATTGAGCAGTATAACAAAACGGAGGCGGTGCAATGAGTACAGGGATTCCAAACAGACACGCGAATTTTAAACCTGCCGACAGCAAGTCTCAGGAGTGGACGAACGTATACAATGCCGTTTGTAAAATAGCAAGATGCGGCGGCATTATCGCGTTATGCGGCGGACGCGGCGCGGGTAAAACACAGCTTGGAGTCTGCTTGATAAATCGCACAGTCACTCATTCAGACCCAAACGACAAATACCGCAAGCTCACAGCGCAATACATCAAGGCGTATGATTTTTTCTTGCGCATAAGAGAAGCGATGAAGTCACAGGATGACAGCGAACGAGCGGCAACCAATGAGTTTATCAGGCCGTATCTCTTGGTGATTGACGCGCTTGAAGTGAGCAAAGGTTCAGATTACGAATACCAACTGCTTGACCACATTATTGACAAGAGATACGACAACGAGCGCCCAACGCTCATCATAAGCAACGACACGCCGGAGGTTATGAGTCAACGGCTTGGCCCGTCAATTCTTGACAGAATGAGAGATGCAGGGGGGATACTCACTTTGAAAACATCGTCATTTCGCGGAACAAATAAAAAACAGGGAGGAGATAATTAATGCAACTGCTTACAAATAGCCGCAGAACTTCGTATAACGATTGTCCGAGAAAACATTACTTCGCGTATGAACTTGGCCGCCGTCCGGCAGTAACAAGTGACGCGCTGCGCTTTGGCTCTCTCATGCACAGTGCGCTTGAAATTTGGTGGAGAGAGGCGAGCATGGAGCCTGTTCTTGAATTTTTGGACTCAGCTACTGAGGCCGATAACACTTACGAAATCGCAAAAGCCCGCGCTTTAATTGTTGCGTACAATGAGCGATACAAAGACGATCACGAACAATACGAAGTTGTAAAGGTAGAACACGAGTTCCGCGCTCCGTTCATCAATCCCCGCACGAATCACAACTCGCAGACTTGGTTTTTGGCAGGTAAGATTGACGTTATAGTGCGCGAACGCTCCACAGGCGCATTTGTCATAATCGAACACAAAACCACATCCGACAGTATCGCGCCGGACTCTGACTACTGGCTGCGGCTGACAATTGACGGACAGATAAGCGGTTACTATGTAGGTGCAGAAACTTCCGGTTACTCATGTGAAAGCTGCGTCTACGATGTGATCAAAAAGCCAATGTTAAAACCTGCATTAGCAACGCCGGAAGATCAACGCAAATACACAAAAGACGGTAAGCTCTACGCCAATCACAGAGAGACAGACGAGACGGTTGACGAATATTACGACAGACTCACAGCCGACATCGCTTCGCGCCCCGATTTCTACTTTGACCGCCGCGAGACCGTGCGTTTGGGTGATGATCTTGAAGATTACATGAATGATATGTGGTCTTGCGGAAGAGAAATAAGAAACGCGCAGCTTACCGGATATTGGCGGCGCAATGTTGGCGCGTGTAACAGATACGGTATGTGCGAGTATTTCGGCGTATGCTGTAAATACGCTTCAATTGATGATGATACTCAATTCATAAAAGTTGACAATGTAAATCAGGAATTATCACCCCCAAAAAAGGAGATCGCGGTATGACAACAACATCGGTAAAAGCAACTGACTTTGTACCTAAAATCAAAAAAGGCGCTTCCGCGGCAGCGCCGCGAATTGTTCTTGTAGGAGTTGAGGGCGTAGGCAAAACCACCGCCGGAGCGCAATGCCCCGACCCAATATTTTTATGCGCAGAAGACGGGCTTGTAGGATTCGGTTTTCATAATGTTCCGTACACCACGCCCGAAAACTGGACGGAAGCCTTACGCTTTTTGAATTACATTGCAACCGGTGATCATCCATACAAGAGCCTTATTGTTGATACGCTTGACTGGTTAGAACCGCTTCTTTTCTCTCATATCTGCAAGCGCGACAAAAAGGAATCTATAGAAGATTACGGATTTGGCAAGGGTTACATAATGGCGATTGAGGAGTTCCGGCGTTTCATAGCGGGTCTTGAGCTTATCCGTAAGCGCGGGATATTGATAATGATCAATGCGCACTGTCAAATTAAATCATTCAACAATCCTATCGGGGATAACTTTGATCGCTACGAGCTTAAAGCATCAAAACAGCTTGCCGGACTTGTCAAAGAGTGGGCTGATACAGTTCTATTCGCAAGATATGAGATTCTCACGGTAAAAGACGGCGGCAAAAAAAGTAAGGCAAAGGGCGTAGGCGGCCAAAAGCGAATAGTACACACAGAACACAGCGCCGGATGGGACGCAAAGAACAGATACGGATTACCGGTAACAATGGTCTTTGATATGCCGGAGATTCTCGAAGCAATAAAACAGGGTATGCCGGACAAACCTGAAAACATCATTTCTGAAATAAACTCTCTATTACCAAATGTGCCGGAAGCTAAACAGGCCGCTATCACAGCTTTTATTGAAGCAAACAAAACAGACGCAATCAAACTAAGTCAGACTCTTAACAGGGTAAGGGTACTTGCGGAGGAGACTGAATAATCATGCTCCCTATCAACGGAACGTCTGAAAACAGAATAATAAACGCTGACGCGCTCCAAGCATTGAGAGAGCTTCCTGATGGTGTAATTGATACTTGCGTCACGTCACCGCCTTATTATGGACTCCGTGACTATGGAATAAACGGACAAATCGGACTTGAAGAGACTCCTGATAAATATATTGAGCGGCTTGTTGAGGTATTTCGAGAAGTAAAGCGTGTGTTGAGAGATGATGGTACGCTGTGGGTAAATATCGGTGATAGCTACGCTGGCAGCGGTCACGGCTATTTGTCAGAAATACGCGGCAAACAGGCAACGAATAAGGGAACCTTATTTATGGCGAACCGTCCGCCTGCCGCTGTACCTGTCGGTTTGAAACAAAAAGATTTAATAGGTATCCCGTGGATGCTCGCGTTCGCGCTCCGTGCAGACGGTTGGTATTTACGCCAAGATATAATTTGGCAAAAACCAAACCCCATGCCGGAAAGTGTAGTTGACAGATGCACCAAGTCACACGAGTACATTTTTATAATGTCAAAGAGTAAAAATTACTATTTCAATCAAATCAAAGAGTCATGCAGTCAATCAAACGTAGACGATTTTCTAAGGCGCAAGCGGCGAAAAATGACCGCCCAAAAGTGTAACAGCAACGGGTTCTACAAAGAGACCCGCCCTGATTTATGCCGAAGCCGCGACAATTATATGCCAAATAATTTTATGCGAAATAAGCGTTCCGTGTGGACTGTCTACCCGCAGCCATTCAAAGGGGCGCACTTCGCAACATTCCCGCCTGAGCTTATTAGACCCTGCATCCTTGCGGGAAGCCGTCCGGGGGGAATTGTGCTTGACCCGTTTTTCGGTTCAGGGACAACGGGACTTGTGGCAACCGAACACGGACGCGGATTTATCGGAGTTGAGATTAATCCTGAGTATGTCAAGATAGCGCAAAAGAGATTATCGGATGTTCAGCAGAGGATATTATGAGTAAGGATATATTGACACACCTCAGTCTCTTTAGCGGAATCGGCGGAATTGACATTGCCGCAGAGGATGCGGGTTTTGTTACGGTTGGTCAATGTGAGATGGATAAATACGCGACAAAAGTATTGATAGAACATTGGCCGGACGTGCCAAAGTGGAGGGACATACGTGAGCTTACAGCAAAGAGTTTCTACGAGAAAACCGGAATGCGAACAGTTGACCTTATTTCCGGCGGTTTCCCCTGTCAGCCGTTTTCAGTGGCCGGAAAGCAAGCCGGTAAAAAAGACGAACGCTACTTGTGGCCCGAAATGCTCCGAGTTATCCGCGAACTTGCGCCGCGTTGGGTTGTCGGTGAAAACGTACCTGGAATCCTGCGAATTGCCGCGGACGACATTTGTAAGAGTTTGGAGCGTGAAAACTACGACATCGGGATTTTTGATTATGAAGCTGCGAGTGTCGGAGCGTTGCACAGAAGAGAAAGGATATTCTTTGTGGCGAACTCCCGGAGCGCAAGTTCGGACACCTTATGCGGATTACGAAAAATACAAAGCGAGAATCGTGAGCAAAGGCAAACAAG
>Ga0123356_10000297_pt1 | contig 57277 bp, 60 predicted proteins | sample TergutEmb28metaG_2_FD_92546 | JGI IMG/M metagenome (GOLD analysis project Ga0123356, IMG submission 92546) | Embiratermes neotenicus P3 segment gut microbial communities from Petit-Saut dam, French Guiana - Emb289 P3 | ecosystem: Host-associated > Arthropoda: Insects > Digestive system > Gut ...
CGCCGTCAGGGGGCACGGTGACCGCCGGCCGGCGCGCCCCCGGCCGGGAATCTCAGGCGAGGCCTGCTGGTTATGCGGGTGCACCCGTTACGCGGCAGGCCGGAGAGGGACTGACAGCAGTGAGCGAGCCTCGCGACGTGATCATTATCGGCTCCGGGCCTGCCGGCTACACAGCGGCGCTCTACGCCGCGCGGGCGCGGCTCCAGCCGCTCGTCTTCGAGGGGTCGGTGACGGCCGGCGGCGCGCTGATGAACACCACCGACGTCGAGAACTTCCCTGGTTTTCCGGACGGGATTCTTGGGCCAGATCTCATGGACCAGCTCCGCAAGCAGGCCGAGCGATTCGGCGCCGAGCTTGTCCCGGATGACGTGACCGACGTGGACCTCACGGCGACGCCCAAGGTCGTCAAGGTCGGCGAGCACACGTACCTCGCTGACACGGTCATCATCGCGACCGGCTCTGGTTACCGTGAGCTCGGGGTACCAGGCGAGAAGCTGCTTTCCGGCCACGGCGTGTCCTGGTGTGCCACCTGCGACGGCTTCTTCTTCCGAGAGCAGGACATCGCAGTCATCGGTGGCGGTGACTCGGCGATGGAGGAAGCGACGTTCCTGACCCGCTTTGCCCGGAGTGTGACGATCGTGCACCGGCGGGACACGCTGCGTGCTTCGAAGATCATGCAGGATCGCGCCATGGCGAACCCTAAGATCCGGTTCGCCTGGAACAGCGAAGTCGCAGAGATTCTGGGCGAGGACCGGGTGACAGGGGTGCGGCTGCGCGACGTGAGGACCGGCGAAGAAAGCACGCTAGCCGTGACGGGCGTGTTCGTCGCGATCGGTCACGACCCCCGGAGCGAACTGTTCACCGAGCAGCTGGCCACCGATGCCGACGGCTATCTTCAGGTCGCACATCCGTCGTCGCAGACGGCAATCGACGGCGTCTTTGCCTGTGGTGACGTCGTCGACCGGACCTACCGGCAGGCGGTGACAGCAGCAGGAACGGGATGTACCGCCGCCATCGATGCCGAGCGATGGCTCGCTGAGCACAAGGAGTGACCGGAACGGCCGCCGGGAATAGCTGCAACGGCTCTGATTTCCTGGCCGCCGCAATGACCCCGCCGGAGTCGGCCGGGGTTATGGAATGGCAGTCCGGCCAACGGGCCGGGGCGATCCAGCAAGTGGGAAGGAAGTCCTGGAAGTGGGCGCAACCAAGGCAGTGACCGACGCGACCTTCGAGGCCGACGTACTGAAGGCCGACAAGCCGGTTTTGGTCGACTACTGGGCTGAGTGGTGCGGTCCTTGCCGCATGGTCTCCCCTGTGCTTGAGGAGATTGCGGCTGAGCACGCCGAGAAGATCGAGATTGTCAAGCTCAACGTGGATGACAACCCGGTCGTCACGCAGCGGTACGGCATCCTCAACATCCCGACGATGAGCGTCTTCAAGGACGGTCAGGTCGTCAAGCAGATCGTCGGCGCCAAGCCGAAGTCAGCACTGCTCCGCGAGCTAGCCGACTTCATCTGAGCTCGCTTGCACCCGGGACCTGGGGCTGACTGCTCGGGCCGGGCCGGCTTTTCGCCGGGCCGGCCCGGTCTCTCAGGAGCGAGCTGACCGATGCCAGCGGCGCCGTGTCAGGCAAGCCGGAGCGGGCGCTCGGGTTGCATCGAGCCGAGCAGGCGCTCCAGCGCAACCTCCACGTCCTCGCGCCACGACAGAGCGGTCTTCAGTTCCAGTCGCAGTCGCGGGTACCTTGTGTGCGGCCGCACGGTCTTGAAGCCAACGGCAAGCAGGAAGTCCGCTGGTACTACACACGCCGGCTGACTCCACTTGTTATCGCCGAACGCCTCGATCGCCTTGATCCCGCGCCGCGTCAGGTCTTTCGCGAGACCCTGAACGAGCACCCGGCCGAGACCGCCGTCAGCGAACTCGGCAATGATATGGGCCGTCGTGAGCAGTACCGCATCCGCGCTGACCGGACTCGTCGGGAATGCCGCGGCCCGGGGCGTGTAGCTTGGCGGCGCATACAGCAGGTAACCGGCCGGAACGCCGTCGACATAAAGGATCTTGCCACAGCTCCCCCACTCGAGCAGCACGCTGGAGATCCACGCTTCCTTCTCGAGCGCCGGGTCGCCTACTTCGAGGGCGCGGGCCTGGCTGACCGGGTCGAGCTCCCAGAAGACACAGCGGCGACAGCGCGGCGGCAAGTCCTCAAGGTTGTCGAGCGTGATGCTTGCGAGTCGGCGTGACACCGCGATCCTTTACGGTCAGCAGGCATGCGGCCGGGTCAATCCTGACGGCCTGGGACCGAAGGGCGGAACTCCGGTCACTGTCCGCCTCCCCGGCTTCTACGCGTCATCGTACCCACGCCTGCACGGGGCCGACCTCACACGATCGGCCGATCTCGACCATAGTTTCGCCAACAGTCGCACCGAATCGCCCTACGACGGGACGCTGTACCTGCTTCGGCGCGGCGGGGTATGTTTCACGTGAAACCGGGCCCACGGGGGCGCCGCCCCCGTGAAACCCCCGGAACACCCCTACCCACGGGGCCCTGCCCGCGCGGACAATCAGACAGCGGCTTCCGCCGCGGTCTGCGCCGCGGCTCGCCTGACGGCCGCGATGAGACCGGTGACTTCCTCGGGTGTCGTGTCGAAGGCCGTCATCCATCGGAGCACGCACCGCTCGCCGTCCGCGGTCGCCGACCACTCGTGGATGCCCCACTCCTGCAGCAGCCGGTCGGCGACCCCGCGGCTGACCTCGGTGAACACGCCATTGGACTCAACCGGATAGGCGAGCCGGACGCCGGCAACGTCCGCCAGGCCGCTGGCGAGGCGGCTGGCCATCGCGTTGGCGTGCCCTGCGGTCGCGAGCCAGCGGTTGTCCTCGAGCAGCGCATCCACCTGTGCCGCCAGGAACCGCATCTTAGAGGCGAGCTGAAGGAGTTGCTTCCGTTGGTACTGCGCGCCCTCCTCGAGTCCCTCGGTCATGACCAGGACCGCCTCCACCGCCAGGGCGCCGTTCTTGGTGCCCCCGAAGCTCAGCACGTCCGCGCAGTTCGCGATGTCCGCCAGGGAGCAGCCCAGGTGAGCGGCAGCGTTCGCGATCCGGGCTCCGTCGAGATAGACCAGCAGACCGTGCGCCCGGCTGAAGTCGCGCAGCCGCTGGAGCTCGGCCAGCGAGTAGCACGTGCCCAGCTCCGTCGCTTGGGCGATCTGCACGACGCGCGGCTGCGCACGATGTTCGTCGCCCCTGCCGGATAGCCGAGATGCGATCAGGTCCGGTGTCAGCTTGCCGTCCGGCGTGGGAATGGCGAGCAGCTTGCATCCCAGGAGGCTTTCCGGCGCTCCGCACTCATCCACATTCAGGTGGGAGGACTCTGCGCAGATCACGGCCTCGTACGAGCGAAGCAGCAGGCTCAGCGCCAGGACGTTGGCTCCCGTCCCGTTGAAGACCAGGTAGGCACTTCGGGCGCGGGCGGCCGCGCACAACCGGGCGACCGCCGCCTTCGTGAGCTCATCCTCGCCGTACGCCGCCGCGTCACCCGAGTTCACGGCCACGATCGCAGCGAGGACCGCCGGATGCACGCCCGCGTGGTTGTCGCTCCCGAATGTCCGGCTCGCCGCCGTCGTCACGACTGGCTGGCCGAGGGCTGCGGCCGCTCCGCTCGGTTCGCCGGACTGAGGCCCGGTGACATGGTCCGCACGATCCGCTCAAGGTCGTCGAGCGTCGCGAATTCGACGACAATCTTCCCCTTACGCTGACCGAGTTCCACCTTGACCCTGGTCTCCAGCGCATCCGACAGCCGGTCGGCGAGATCTCTGAGCGCGGGCGCGACGGGAGCCTTCGTGCCCGGCTCGCGGCTCTTCTGCGGTGGCCGGGCGCCAAGCGCCACGATCTCTTCCACTGCCCGCACCGACAGGCCTTCCGCAACGATTCGGCGGGCGAGCTCGTCTTGCGCGTCTGCGTCCTCGACCGAGAGCAGTGCCCGTGCATGGCCGGCGCTCAGCACTCCTGCGGCGACGCGCTTCTGAACCGTCGGGGGCAGACTCAGCAGCCTGATCGTGTTGGAAATATGCGGTCTTGACCTGCCAATGCGCCGCGCCAGTTCCTCGTGCGTCACCGAGAAGTCATCCAGCAACTGCTGGTAGGCCGCGGCCTCTTCCAGCGGATTGAGCTGCTCGCGGTGCAGGTTCTCGATCAGGGCGTTCCGCAGCAGCTCGTCGTCAGAAGTCTCCCGGACAATTGCCGGGATGATCTCGACTCCGGCGAGCTGGCAGGCGCGCCACCGGCGCTCGCCCATGATCAGCTCGAACCGCCCGTGCCGGGCACGACGTACCACCACGGGCTGCAGCAGGCCGACGATCTCGATGGATGCCGCGAGCTCCGCCATCGACTCCTCATCGAAGACCTGCCGCGGCTGACGGGGGTTGGGCACGATGGCATTAACAGGGATCTCGTCCAGGTACGCACCGGTGACGGGCTCCGGAGCACCGTCGGCCGCCGCCTGATGCGCGGCGGGCAAGGCCGAGACCGGGCCTGTCGGGATCAGCGCACCCAGACCCTTACCGAGCCCGCGCTTGGGTTGCGGCATCGTGATACCTCTCGCCATCGGGCAGCCAGGGGCCGACCTACCGGTCGCGGGGTTCCTGCCTGCTAGTCGTCCGCTGCTCATACTGCCAGCAACGGCGCTCGCGGCCCACGCCAACATCGAGCCTGGTGAGCCCCGTCACCCTGGACCCTGCCCTCGACGTGTGCCGCTACGCCGGAAGTCCGGCGTTCCGGCCCGCGAGCTCCCTCGCCGCGTCGAGATAGGCCTGGGCACCCGAAGAGCCGGGGTCGTAGGTCATCACCGACTGCCCGTAGCTCGGCGCCTCGGACACGCGGACGCTGCGCGGAATCACGGACTCCAGCACCACCTCGCCGAAATGCTCGCGCACCTCGTCGGCCACCTGGGACGCCAGCCGCGTCCGTCCGTCGTACATGGTCAGCAGGATCGTCGTCACCGACAGCGCCGGGTTCAGATGACCGCGAACGAGCTCGATCGTGCGCAGCAGCTGCTCCAGGCCCTCCAGGGCGTAGTACTCGCACTGGATCGGGATCAGCACCTCAGGCGCAGCCACCAGGGCGTTGACCGTCAGCAGCCCGAGCGACGGCGGGCAGTCGATGAAGATGTAGTCCAGATTCGACACGTCATAACCTGCGAGCGCGCGGTCCAGCCGAGACTCGCGCGCCACCAGCGGTACCAGCTCGATCTCTGCGCCGGCCAGGTCGATCGCTGCTGGCGCGCACGACAGGTGCGCGAACCCCGATACCGGCCGGATGACCTCGCTCAGCGGCCGGTCCTCTACTAGCACCTCGTACACCGACGTGATCCCCGAGTGGTGCTCGATGTCCAGTGCAGTCGACGCGTTTCCCTGGGGGTCAAGGTCGACGACGAGCACTCGGGATCCGTGCATGGCCAGGGCCGCTGCCAGGTTCACGGCGGTCGTGGTCTTGCCGACCCCGCCTTTCTGGTTAGCGATGGTGATGATCCGGCATGACGACGGCTGCTGCCAGCTCTCACCACCGGTCCGCGCCACCACTGCCGCCCGCGCGGCTCTCGCGATCGGAGTATCGGCGGAGGCCGCATCGACCACCGGAGTCCCCCTCTCGGGCGCGATCACGTTTCCCGGACCGGTTTCACGTGAAACCCCCGCGAGCGCCTGCCGGACGCGCTCCGGCACCGCGGTGTCGTCCGCGGTCCCTGAGCCTAGGCCACCAGCCCCGCGCCCGTCGCCTGGACTGCTAATCTCGCGCCCGGCTGGCCAACCCAGACCTGGTCCTCCGGAGGCTCTCTGGGCACGAGCCGCAGCGCGCGGTCGCAGGCGCCGGAGTGCCCGCTCCGGCCAGCCGAGACCTTGCGTAGAAGTCGTCATAGCGCAGCTTCTCCTCGACGAGCCGCGCCCGCGGCTCAGCAGTTCCCAGCATTCCGGTAAGCCCGGCGATTCTTTGTCAGCCGCGCTGCCATCCAAGCACAACCGGGCCGCTCCGGCGCTCATCATCGCTGGCGCCGCCGTGTCTACCCCCGGCCACGAGACCTACTCCCGCGCCGATCCGGCCGGCCGGCCCGACGCGCCGGGACAGTGAACGTCACCACCGTCGCCGACACCGCCGCGTCCGCGCTGCGGGCCACCTCGACCCTCGCGTCGGTGATCCCGAGCTGCCCCAGCACCGGCCGCGCCCGGGCTAGCTCCGCTGATGCCGACGCGCCCTTCATCGCCAGAACCCGTCCGCCGCTGCGGGCCAGGCCTGTGCACAGGCCGGCCAGCCTGTCGAGCGGCGCGACCGCTCGCGACGTCACTATGTCCGCCGACAGCTTTCCGGCCAGCTCCTCGCCGCGAGCCCTCAGCACCTCGGCGTTCTGCAATCCAAGCGACGCCACGCACTCGTCCAGGAACTCCACCCGCCGAGCCATCGGTTCCACGAGTGTCACCCGGGCATGCGGAAGCAGCATCGCCAGCACGATGCCTGGTAGGCCCGCACCCGACCCCAGGTCGACGAGCGAGCAGCGAGACGGGATCAGCCGGCTAATGACCCCGCAGTTGAGCAGGTGTCGATCCCAGATCCTGGCCGACTCCGCAGGGCCGACGATGCCGCGCTCAGTGCCAACCTCCGTCAGGAGGCGTGCATAGGCTTGCGCCTGCGGCAGCCTCTCGCCGAACATCTGGGCTGCCTGCGCTGCAGGCTCCGACGCGATGTCCCCGCCTGCGCTTGCCGTCACTCGCCACCGCCAGCCGCCGCATGACAAGTCACTTCCGCGTGCCTCCCGGCCAGGCTTCCAGCGTCACCTCAGGCGCCGCCCCCGGTCAGCCAACCGGCAGCACAACGACGCGACGCTCTGGCTCCTCGCCCTCCGACTCACTGCGCAGGCCGGCCGCAGCCACCGCGTCATGCACGATCTTGCGCTCGAACGGATTCATCGGCCACAGCTTCTTGGGCTGCCCGGTTCGCCGGACCTCCTCGGCGGCATCCTGCCCGGCCTCAGCGAGCTCCGCTCGCCGGCGCTGCCGGTAGCCACCCACGTCAAGCATCATCCTGGTCCGGTTCCCGGTCCGCTGATGCACTGCGAGCCTGGTCAGCTCCTGCAGCGCCTCAAGCACCTCACCGCGCCGGCCCACCAGCTCGTTGAGCGTGGCTCCCACGACCGAGACCACCGCCCGGTCGCCTTCGACATCCATGTCGATATCGCCGTCAAGGTCAGCCACATCGAGCAGGCCCTCGATGTAGTCAGCTGCTACCTCGCCCTCGAGTTCAAGATCAGCAACCGTCAGCCGCGGCTGGGCGGCGCCGCCCTCCTCCGCCTCGGTTGCGCCCGATCCGCTTCCGTCAGCCAGCCCGTTCGCGAGATCGTCGCCGTCGTCTTCGAGACCGCCGTCCTCCGCCGGGTGCGGCGCGAGCATGGTGATGCCATCGTCGTCGGCACCGGCGCCCTGGACCGCCGCGTCATCGTGCTGGCTCATGCCAGGATCCTCCTCGAATCCAATTCCCGGACCACCCGCGCCCTCCCCGGCAGCCGGGCGCACACCTGCAGCCGCGTCTAGCGTTTACCCGTGCGCTTGCTGCGCGACTGGTGCTGCGTCTGGCGCCTCACGAGCTTAACCTCAGGCGCTTCCTCCTGCGGCTCAGGCTCAGCCTTGCCTCGGCCGAGCCGCCGGAGCATGCTCCCTGCAGACGCAGGCCCAGCTGCGCTCGCCCCGTTGGGAGCAGCACCGTTTGCCCCGGCCTTCTGCGGTCGCACCGCGCCCGCTCCGGCGCGCGACCCCGTCCCCCTGGCCGCCACGGGAGCCTTCGCGGCAGACGCGCCGCCCGTCGCCTTCGCCGAGCCGCCAGTCAGCGACCTCGCGGATGCCGTGGCAGGAGTCGTCGCCGGCGTGCCGTCAGCCGCCGGCGGCGTGTAGGGATAGCGCCGACCGAGGATGTACTGCTGGCCCATCGTCCAGACGTTCGTCGTTACCCAGTACAGGACAAGCCCGAATTGCCAGTACAGACCAGTCAATGCGAAGAACGGCATGATGTAGGTCATGTACTTCTGCGACGACGCCATGGGGTTGTCCGGAGTCGCCGCCGGCATCATGCCGCGCTTCTGGCTCTGCCGGATCGTGAAGTATGTCGTCGCCATGCTGACGATGACAAAGGCCAGGATGACGAGCTTGGCATGCAGTGGCACGTGCGCTGTGCCCGTGAACAGTACCTTGTCGGAGATGCCGGCGCCGAGGATTTTCGCCTGCCGGCCGGCCTCCACCATCGCTTTCGGCAGCCCGTACTTCGGCGTTCCGCCCGTGTACTCGGCAATCGCCCGCAGCACGCTGAAGAGAGAGAAAAAGAGCGGCAGTTGCAGGACGAACGGCAGGCACCCCATCAGCGGGTTGACCCCCGCCTCCTGGTACAGCTTCATCGTTTCCTGGTTCAGCGTCTGCTTGTCGTCTTTGTACTTCTTGCGCAGCGCTGCCATCTGCGGCTGCAGGGCCGACATGGCCCGCGTTGTGTGCATCTGCTTGACGAACAGCGGCACCATGATCAGCCGCATGAGGACGACAAGGATCACGATGGAAAGGAACCAGGTCCAGCCGCTCGTGGCGCCGAATGCGGGCTTCAGCAGGTCGTAGATGTGCGTGAATACCCAGCCGACTGCCTCATAGAGGTAATTCAGTGGATTCGACACCTGCTAGCTCCCTTGTGCTCTGGTCATGACGCCCGCGCTGCTGACGTCGGTCGCCGCCACGGTGGCGGCTTCCTGCTCCCGGTCCCGGCCAGGAACCGGATCCAGGCCGCCGGGATGGAACGGATGACAGCGACTTAGCCGGCGCACCGCCAGCCAAGAGCCCCGCAGCGCACCGTGCACCTGCACTGCCTCGAGCGCATATGCACTGCAGGACGGGTAGAACCTGCACCTGGGTCCCAGCAGCGGGCTGACGAAGCGCCGGTAGCCTGTCAGCAGCACAATCAGCAGCCAGGCAGCCGGTGATCCCGCCCGCGACTGCTGCCCTGCCTTGACGCTCTCCGGCACGTCACCCACCTTGCCGCCTTAGCAATACTCCGATAACCAGGCCGACATCGGCGGCGAGGTCCGCCTGGGGTGCTCCGGCCGCACACGGTGCAGCACGCAACACCAGCAGGCTACCCCCCGGCAACGACCCCAGGTACCCGCGCATCAGGTGCCGCAACCGACGGCGCACCCGGTTCCGCACTACCGCCGAGCCGACCTTCTTACTCACTACAAATCCAACGAGCGGAGGCACTGAATCGTCACTGCGGACCAGCAAGTGGCCCGACACCAGCGGCCGGCCGGCCCGGCTCCCGGCGCGCGTAGCGACCGTGAAATCCGCGCTCCGCCGCATCCGGGCTCCGGCCGGAAGCATGACGACACCCGCCTCCAGGGGCTCAGACGCTGACTCGCTCGCGCCCCTTCCGGCGGCGTGCGGCCAGGATGGCCCGGCCTGCACGGGTGCGCATGCGCAGCCGGAAGCCATGCGTCTTGGCCCGGCGGCGATTGTTGGGCTGGAAGGTGCGCTTACTCACGGGATCTCCAGGTGCGGCAAGTCTGTCGTCAACGCGGTCGCGATCAACGGATCACATCACTACTCGGCCCGCGCCGACCCGGCCAGAGATCGGCCCGGTCAGCGATCGGCATCCGTCACTACCAACAACAGCCGACACGGGACTTCATCCGTCGGACGGGGATCATCCACCTGACCGGCCCACCTGCATGAGGCCGTAGTTCAACTGCACCGGGGTAGCCGGATAGCTAACACGGTACGCGCAGCCCTTCCGGCCGGTCAAACCACGCTCCGGACAATCACCATCCGAGCCACGCTGTCACCGCCTGGTGACAGCACTCGCCAGCGCGCGCGGAGAGAGGTGTCCACTCCGGTGCCCGAGTGCGCAGTTTCCCGAACGGAGCGCGAACGCCAGCCCTAGGCTGTGGATAGCGCGGCCTGGCTCCTGCGGCCTGTTCAAAGACAGCGTGCACACGCTGTGGAAAAAGCTGTTGATCACAAAGTGGGGGGCTCGGGGTGACCGGCCAATGAGCGACGACGACCTGACGGACGTATGGGTCCGCTCGCTGGCCGATCTTGCTGACATGCACATCGAGCCGCACCAGCGCGCCTGGCTCCAGCTCACCAGGCCGCTCGGACTGGTCGGCAACACAGCGCTCATCGCCGCGCCAAATGACTTCGTCAAGGAGCAGCTTGAGACGCGGCTGCGTGCTCTCATCACCAACGCCCTGTCCAGGGAACTGGCACGCAGCATCCAGCTTGCCGTGACTGTTGACCCGGCCGTCACCGTCGAGCTCGGCCAGCCGGGCCGCCACCGCGCCCTGCGCGGACAGCTCGATGAGGACGCCACCGGCCCTATGCCGCTCATCCATGCTGCCGAGGTAATAGACGATGCCGGTCACCCGCGGCACTCTGTCCTCGACGACCCACCCGGCCAGCACGCCCTGGATGACCTCTCGCCCGAGCAGCCAGGCATAGCGCCGCGACCTGGACGCGCCCCGTTCCCTGATGGCACGTCGCCATCCGCCGACCGCCTCACTGGCACCCATCCCGGCGCTGTAAACCTGCATTCCGGGCCTGCCAACGGGTCTGCACACGCACGCCTCGGCAACGGCGCCGTTAACGGGCTGCCGCCGGGTCGCCACCCGGCAGGTACACCCGTGCCCTCCGGGCAGCCGCGGCCAGGGCTAACCCGGCTCAACCCGAAGTACACCTTCGAGACATTCGTGATCGGATCCAGCAACCGGTTCGCGCATGCCGCCGCGGTTGCCGTTGCCGAGGCACCGGCAAAGGCCTACAACCCCCTGTTCATCTACGGCGACTCGGGGCTCGGCAAGACACACCTTCTGCACGCGATTGGCCACTACGCGCAGAACTTGTACCAGGGCCTCAAGGTCAGGTACGTGAGCTCAGAGGAGTTCACCAACGACTTCATCAACATGATCAGGGATGGCAAGCAGGAGGGCTTCCGCCGCCGTTACCGGGACGTCGACGTGCTCCTGGTGGACGACATTCAGTTCCTGGAGAACAAGGAAGGCACCCAGGAGGAGTTTTTCCACACCTTCAACACACTCCACAATGCGAGCAAGCAGATCGTGATCTCCTCGGACCGTGCGCCCAGGAGGCTGGTCACGCTCGAAGACCGGCTGCGCAGCCGGTTCGAAGGCGGCCTGCAGACCGACGTCCAGCCCCCGGAGCTTGAGACCCGCATCGCCATCCTGCGCAAGAAGGCAGACCAGGACCGGCTCAACGCGCCAGCCGAGGCGCTGGAGTACATCGCCTCGCGGATCTCCACCAACATCCGGGAGCTCGAGGGCGCACTGATCCGGGTGACTGCGTTCGCCAGCCTCAACCGCCAGTCCGTCGATCTCCAGCTCGCCGAGTTCGTGCTCAAGGACCTGATCGTCGAGACGCACGGGCCGGAGATCAACGCCGCCACGATCATGGGACAGACCGCGTCCTACTTCGGGCTGTCGATCGATGACCTCTGCGGCAGCTCGCGCTCGCGCGTGCTCGTCACCGCCCGGCAGATCGCGATGTACCTCTGCCGTGAGCTGACCGACATGTCCCTGCCGAAGATCGGCCAGCAGTTCGGCGGTCGCGATCACACCACGGTCATGCACGCGGAGCGCAAGATCCGGTCCCTGATGGCCGAGCGTCGCGCTATCTACAACCAGGTGACCGAGCTCACCAACCGCATCAAGCAGCAAGCTCTCTCCGGGTGACTGGACAGTGACCCGCCACGCAAACTTCGCGCTGCACGCAATGCACGCACACAGCCTGTGGATAAATCTGTGGACGGCAGTGGGATATGCGGAGGAAAACCACGGTCAACCAGAGGGTAACGGGGTGGTTACGCTCCGGCGGTCGCCTGCCGCCCCCAGCCTGCCGGGCTGGTGCCCCCGGGACGGCCACACCCATTGTGGACAGCTGCAGGCCTCCCTGCCTGGGCTAACCCGGGTTATCCCCGGGATCCACCGTCCCTACGACGACTACGAGTTATCTCACTAACGGATCTCAACCCGAAAAAGGAGGGCGACAGGTGAAGATCGTCCTTGAGCGCGACGTCCTGGCCGACGCGGTCGCCTGGACCGCGCGCGCCCTGCCTGCCCGGCCCACGGTCCCGGTGCTGGCCGGAATCCGGCTCGAAGCCGCCGGCGAGCTGGTGCTGTCGAGCTTCGACTACGACATCTCCGCGCAGGCCACAGTTGCAGTCGCTACGGAGGAGCCGGGCAGCGCGCTGGTGTCGGGGCGGCTGCTGGCAGAGATCAGCCGCAGTCTGCCGGCCAAGCCGGTGCACATCGTCGCGGGCGAGGGCCGCGCCGTGCTCACCTGCGGCAGCTCGACGTTCACGCTGCTGACCATGCCGGAAGAGGAATACCCAGCGCTGCCGGAGATGCCACCGGCGGTCGGCACCATCGGCAGCGACGCCTTCGCCACCGCGGTGGCGCAGTCCGCCACAGCGGCCGGTCGTGACGACACGTTGCCGGCCCTGACCGGGGTCAGGATCGAGATCGACGGCGACAAGCTGACCATGGTGTCGACGGACCGGTACCGGCTCGCCGTCCGCGAGCTGCGATGGGCGCCGACCCGGCCAGATCTGAGTGCGGCTGTGCTCGTGCCCGCGAGGGCGCTGACAGACACCGCGCGGTCGCTCACCAGCAGCGCGCAGGTGTCAATAGCGCTAGCGCTGCCCGGCTCGGAGGGCGGCACCGGCGACGGCATGATTGGATTCGAGGGCGCCGGCCGACGCACGACAACCAGGCTGCTGTCCGGTGAGTTTCCGCGCACGCAGGCATTGCTGCCGAAAACGGAGAACGCGGCCGCCCAACTGCCCGTGAGCCTGCTCACTGAGTCGGTTCGCCGGGTAGCGCTGGTAGCCGAGCGCAATACGCCCGTCCGGCTGGCGTTCAGTCCCGGCCAGCTCGTGCTGGAGGCGGGGACCGGGGACGAGGCTCAGGCCGAGGAGGTCATCGAGGCCGAGTTCTCGGGCGACGACCTGTCCATCGCCTTCAATCCGCAGTACCTGCTCGACGGCCTGACTGCGATCGACTCGGATACGGTGCGGATCTCCTTCACCGAGCCGGGTAAGCCGGCGCTGCTGACCGGCAAGCCTGGTCCCGACGGGACGCCTGAGTTCCGCTACCTGCTGATGCCGATCCGGCTGGGCTAGCTGAACAGCGGCGGTGTTTGCCGATGTTCAGCTCTAGGCTCGTGAGCATGTTCCGGCAGCGACAGGTTTCGGGGGGGTGTTGGGGGGCGTCCCCCCAACTGTTGTGCGGCTGAGCAGGCTCTCGCTGACGGACTATCGCAACTACGCGGTCGCTGATGTCGCGCTGGGGCCGGGTGCCACCACCTTCCTCGGCCCGAACGGGCAGGGAAAGACCAACCTGCTCGAGGCGGCAGGCTATCTCGCGACGTTCGGCAGCCACCGGGTCGCGAGCGATGCCCCCCTGATCCGCCAGGGCGCTGCGCAGGCGATCGTGCGCGGGGTAATCGCATCGGCGGGGCGGGACAGCCTGCTCGAGGTCGAGATCAACCCCGGCAGGGCAAACCGGGTCCGGCTCAACCGGGCGCCAGCCAGGCCGCGTGCGGCTCTGGGCATGCTGCGCTGCGTCTTGTTTGCGCCGGAAGACATCGCGATGGTGAAGGGCGACCCGGATCAGCGGCGCCGTTACCTCGACGACCTGCTCGTTGCGATGCGGCCACGGTACGCCGGGGTGCGGGCCGACTACGAGCGCGTGGTGCGCCAGCGGACCGCGTTGCTGAAGTCGGCGAAGGCCCGCGGCGCCGTCCCGGCCGAGGCCATGGAGGTGTGGGACGACCACCTGGTGACCGCCGGTGCGACCCTGACCGCCGGGCGGCTCCGGCTGGTGGCAGCCATGAGGCCTTTCCTGGCTGCGAGCTACAGCGCGGTCTCCGGCACCGAGCGAGACACTGACCTGCGGTACCGCATGTCGGCTGCTACCGGCGCGGACGGGCCCGCTGACAGCCCGCCCCAGCCGGAGGCCGATGGCCCCGACACCGATCCGGAGAAGCTAGCGCTCACGCTGCGTGAGGCGCTCGCGGCGCGGCGCCGTGCCGAGCTGGAGCGTGCCGTCTGCCTCGTAGGTCCGCACCGTGACGACCTGGAGCTGCGGATCGGCGGCCTCCCGGCTCGCGGCTATGCAAGTCACGGTGAGTCGTGGTCGCTTGCGCTCGGGCTGCGGCTCGCCGCTTACCAGCTTCTGCGCGGCGAGGGCGAGGACCCGGTGCTCATGCTGGATGACGTGTTCGCTGAGCTGGACAGCGGCCGCAGGGACCGGCTGGCGGCGGTCGTGGCTAGTGCCGAGCAGGTGCTGGTGACGGCCGCAGTGGCAGACGACGTGCCCGCTAGCCTGGCCGGTGCTCGATTCGGCGTTGCGAACGGGGTGATCGCGGGTGCCTGATCAGGATGCTGACAAGCAGCTGGGGCTCGCGCGGCAGGCGCTGGCCGCGGCCAGGACCGCCGCGAGGGGCCGGGGCGCGAGGGTCCCCGGCGCTGGCTCCGCGGTCAGGCCTGCGGATCAGGCCGGAAAGCAGCCGGAGCGAGGGAGTACCCGCCCGCCATCTAGCGGCAGGCCAGCCCCGGCGGGTCTCGCTGCCCAGCCGGACCGGGCGGACCCGGTGCCGCTGGCTGCCGCGATCGACGGCCTGCTCGGTGCCGAGGGCTGGGCACTGGCAGTTGCCACCGGCTCCGTCTTCGGGCGATGGGCGGAGATCGTCGGGCCGGAACTGGCGGCTCATACGAGTCCCGAAGGCCTGTCGGAGGGTGAGCTGACTGTCGCGGCAGACTCCACGGCGTGGGCGACCCAGGTGCGGCTGCTGGCGGCCCAGCTGGTGCTGCGGCTCAACCGAGAACTCGGTGACGGCACGGTGCTGCGGGTGCGGGTGCAGGGCCCGGCGGCGCCCGGCCGCAGGCCGGGGCAGTGGCGCGTGCGGGGCAGTCGCGGCCCACGTGACACGTACGGCTGAGGCTGAAGGTCTGGCCAGGTAAAATGAACAAGTGCACGAGGGTGCGTGCCAGGTGGGGGCTTATGGCGCGGTGACCCTGGTGTTGTTCTGTCCAGAGGAGCTCTGACCTTGTCCTACGACGCTCGTTCCATCACGGTCCTGGAGGGCCTGGAAGCAGTCCGTAAGCGTCCCGGTATGTACATCGGCTCAACCGGGGAGCGCGGCCTGCACCACCTGGTCCAAGAGGTTGTGGACAACGCGGTCGATGAGGCGCTCGCGGGTTTCGCGGACACAATTGAGGTCACCCTGCTCGCCGACGGCGGGGTTCGCGTCGTCGATAACGGCCGCGGCATCCCGGTGGACGAGCACCCGGTTGAGAAGCGTCCCGCCGTAGAGGTCGTGCTGACGACACTGCACGCGGGCGGCAAGTTCGATAGCCAGTCCTATGCAGTATCCGGCGGCCTGCACGGTGTCGGCGTCTCGGTCGTGAACGCCCTATCGAGGCGGCTCGACGTTGAGATCCGCAAGGACGGCTACCGCTGGCAGCAGTCCTACGAGGCTTCTGAGCCGGTGGCCCCGCTGCAGCGTGGCGAGCGGACGGCGGAGACCGGCACTGTCATCACGTTCTGGCCGGACGGGACCATTTTCGAGACCACCGAGTGGTCGTTCGAGACGCTGTCCCGGCGGCTGCAGGAGATGGCCTTCCTGAATCGCGGCTTGTCGATCACCCTCACCGACGAGCGTCCGCAGCACGCCACCGCGGACACCAGTGACGACATGGCCGCGGGCGACAAGCCGACGGTCGTCACCTTTCACTACGAAGGCGGTCTCGCCGACTTTGTCCGGTACATCAACCGGACCAAGGAGCCGGTGCACGAGTCGGTTATCGACTTCGGCGACGAGGCAGCCGGTATCTCTGCTGAAATCGCGATGCAGTGGACGGGATCGTATTCGGAGTCCGTACACACGTTCGCCAACACGATCAACACGGCGGAGGGCGGGACGCACGAGGAGGGCTTCCGTGCCGCCGTCACCTCCATCGTCAACCGGTACGCACGCGACCAGAAGCTGATCAGGGAGAAGGACGACAACCTGACCGGTGAGGATGTGCGCGAGGGCCTGACCGCGATCATCCACGTCAAGCTCTCCGAGCCGCAGTTCGAGGGCCAGACCAAGCAGAAGCTCGGCAACACCGAAGCCAAGTCGTTCGTGCAGAAGGTCTGCAACGACCAACTCAAGGACTGGTTCGAGCGGAACCCGGGCGAGGCCAAGGCGATCGTGCTCAAGGCCACCCAGGCCGCACGGGCGCGGATCGCCGCCCGGCAAGCCAGGGACCTGACCCGCAAGAGCCTGATGGGCGGCTCCGGGCTACCCGGCAAGCTCGCGGACTGCCAGTCGGGTGACCCGGCCATCTCGGAGGTCTACATCGTCGAGGGCGACTCGGCGGGCGGCTCTGCCAAGGGCGGCAGGGATCCGCATTTCCAGGCGATCCTGCCGATCCGCGGCAAGATCCTCAACGTGGAGAAGTCCAGGATCGACCGGATCCTCAAGAACAACGAGGTCCAGTCGATGATCACCGCGCTGGGCACCGGCATCCACGACGAGTTCGATCTGTCGAAGCTTCGCTATCACAAGATCATCCTGATGGCGGATGCCGACGTCGACGGGCAGCACATCACGACGCTGCTGCTGACGCTGCTGTTCCGGTTCATGAAGCCGCTGATCGAGGCCGGTCACGTGTACCTGGCGCAGCCCCCCCTCTACAAGATCAAGTGGGAAGGCCGGAACGCCGAGCCCGGCTACGCGTACTCCGACCGGGAGCGGGACGCTCTGATTGAGGCCGGCATCGCTGATGGCAGGCGCGATCCCCGGCCGGGCGGTCGTGTGCAGCGGTTCAAGGGCCTGGGCGAGATGAACGCGACCGAACTGTGGGACACCACGATGAACCCGGCCCGCCGCGTGCTGAAGCAGGTCACGCTCGACGACGCGGCTCAGGCCGACGAGCTGTTCAGCGTGCTGATGGGTGAGGACGTCGAGGCCCGGCGCGCGTTCATCCAGCGCAACGCGAAGGACGTCCGGTTCCTCGACATCTGAGAACGGAACGGGACCGGCCTCGCTCGCGGCCGCGCGCTGGCTCGCGGCGCCGGCGGGTCAGAGGAAAGAAGCGGCCAAGCATGCCTGAGGGAAGGACCGCGCAGTGCCTGACGTGACCACGCCGGAAGCTGGTGCCGAGGGGGGCCGGACCGAGCCGGTCGACATCCAGGTCGAGATGCAGCGCAGCTATCTCGACTACGCGATGTCCGTCATCATCGGGCGCGCCCTGCCAGACGTCCGAGACGGACTAAAGCCTGTTCACACCCGGATTCTCTGGGCGATGTACGACGGCCAGTACCGACCGGATCGCGGCTACAACAAGTGTGCACGGGTCGTCGGCGACGTGATGGGCAACTACCACCCGCACGGTGACACGGCCATCTATGACACCCTCGTCCGGCTCGCCCAGCCCTGGGCCATGCGGATGCCGCTCGTCGACGGGCAGGGCAATTTCGGTTCACCCGGCAACGACCCGCCCGCGGCGATGCGCTACACCGAGTGCCGGCTCGCCCCGCTGGCCATGGAGATGCTTCGGGACATCGACAAGGAGACCGTCGACTTCCGGCCGAACTACGACGGACAGTCCGCGGAGCCCGTGGTGCTGCCCGCCCGCTTCCCGAACCTCCTGGTCAACGGGTCTGAGGGCATCGCGGTCGGCATGGCGACGAAGATCCCGCCCCACAATCTGCGGGAAGTCGCCGCTGGTGCGCAGTGGTACCTGGAGCACTTCGACGCCACCGATGACGAATTGCTGCTCGCACTGCTCGAGCGCATCCCGGGCCCGGACTTCCCCACAGCCGCGCAGATCGTCGGCCGGCGCGGCATCCAGGAGGCGTACCGGACTGGGCGCGGCTCGATCACCATGCGCTCAGTCGTGGAAGTGGAGGAGGACCGCCGCGGCCGGATCTGCCTGGTGGCCACGCAGCTGCCGTTCCAGGTGAACCCCGACAACCTCGCGCAGAAGATCGCGGACCTGGCTAAGGACGGCACGATCGGCGGCATCTCAGAAGTGCGCGACGAAAGCAGCGGGCGGACCGGCCAGCGGCTGGTCATCGTGCTGAAGCGCGACGCCGTCGCGAAGGTCGTGCTGAACAACCTGTACAAGCACACCCAGCTGCAGAACACCTTCGGTGCCAACATGGTGGCCCTGGTTGATGGCGTGCCGCGGACGCTGCGTCTCGATCAGATGATCCGGTACTGGGTCGCCCATCAGATCGAGGTCATCGTCCGGCGCACGCGCTATCTGCTCGAGCAGGCCCGCCGTCGGGCGCACATTGTGAGTGCGCTGGTGAAGGCGATCGACCGGATCGATGAGGTCATCGCGCTGATCCGTGCCAGTGAATCGGCGGCGGTGGCGCAGCAAGGCCTGATGGACCTGCTCGACATCGATGTCGATCAGGCCAGGGCTATCTTGGATATGCAGCTGCGCAAGCTGGCGGCCCTCGAGCGGCAGGAACTTGTCGACGAGCTCCAGGAGCTGATGGAGAAGATCGCCGACTACGAGTCGATCCTTGAGTCTCCGGTCCGCCAGCGCGAGATCGTGAGCGCCGAGCTGACCGAGATCGCTGCAAAGTACGGAGATGCAAGGCGGACCGAGATCGTCGCGTACGACGGCGACATGTCCGTCGAGGATCTCATCGCCGAGGAAGATGTCGTTGTCACCATCACGCATGGCGGCTACGCCAAGCGCACCCGGGCGGATCTGTACCGGGCGCAGCGGCGCGGCGGCAAGGGCGTGCGAGGAGCCCAGCTGCGCACCGATGACATCGTCGACCACTTTTTCGTCACCTCGACCCATCACTGGATCCTGTTCTTTACGAACAAGGGCCGCGTGTACCGAGCCAAGGCCTACGAGCTGCCGGACGCGGGCCGGGACGCTCGCGGCCAGCACGTGGCGAACCTGCTGGCATTCCAGCCCGATGAGCACATCGCGGAGGTGCTGGCACTGCGCGACTACGATGTCGCGCCGTACCTGGTGCTGGCGACGACCGCGGGCCTGGTGAAGAAGTCCCGGCTGACGGAGTTCGACTCGGCCCGCTCGGGCGGGATCATCGCGATCAACCTGCGCGACGACGACGAGGTCATCGCCGCCCGCCTGGTGTCGCCCGACCAGGATCTGCTGCTGGTCAGCAGGCACGCCCAGGCGATCAGGTTCCGGGCCAGTGACGAGGCGCTCCGGCCGATGGGCCGCGCGACGTCCGGCGTGATCGGGATGCGGTTCACCGAGAACGACCGGCTGCTCGGCATGTACGTGGTCGACGAGGGCGCAGACGTGCTCGTGGCCACCGGCGGCGGCTACGCGAAGCGGACGCCGGCCGACCAGTATCCCGTCAAGGGCCGCGGCGGCCTGGGCGTGGTGACAGCGCGGATCGTTGAGGCTCGCGGCGAGCTCATCGGGGCGCTGATGGTCCACCCGGAGGACGAGGTCTTCGCTATTACCTCGGCGGGCGGCGTTATCAGGACCGCGGCGTCCGAAATCAAGATGTCCGGGCGGCAGACGATGGGCGTGCGACTCGTCAACCTCGGGGAGGGCCAGAGCCTGGTGGCGATCGCGCGGAATGCGGAGGCCACTGACAACGGTGTCACCGATGAGACGGACGAGCCTGCGGACGGGGAGGCTGCGGACGAGACTGGTGATCCGGCTGCCGCAGCGGAGGCCGACTCCACCTACTCTGGGGACGACGCAGCGGACGACTCAGGTGACCTGGAGTAGCGGCGAGTGGCGCGATCCTTGCACGTCCTAGCAGCGTGCAGGTGCGTAGCGGCGCCGCCCGGGGACCGTGTATCGTGCCGGGAGGTAACGCAACTGACGGGTAGTCCGGGGGCGCGGAACCTCGTCAGGGCGACTGCCCGGGTCCGGGTTGGTGGCCGCGTTGCAACGTTTCGGGCAGCTCAGTCGTCTTAGGACTAGCTGGGCTGCCGGGCGATGGCATCTGATTCGGGCGAATCAGAGGGAGCTGACCGGGGGATAACCTCGTGTCAGTAAACCGTGCTGAGGAGGACGGGTGGACAACCGCGTGGAGCCGTCGCAAGCGGCTGGCGAAGGCTCGCCGGGTATCACGGTAGATCGAGGTGCCGCAGAGGACGCTGATCCGGCTGGCGGGCCGGCCGCTGAGGCACCGGCGGCAGAGCCGGCCGACGCGAGCGCACCTAACGGTGCGGGCGGACATCCGGCTTATCCCAGCCAGAACGGCTCCGAGCGCGATGGCGGCCCGACCATCGCCGCCGCGTCGCCAGCCCCGGCGGCTCCCTCCGGGACCCAGCCCATGCCGTCACTGATGACCGCGGCACCTGATTCTGCCGATGCGCCCTCGATCCAGGATGCGGCCATGGCAGCCGTAGCGACCGCGGCGAGTGGCGCCCGGGGAGTTGCCTCCAAGATCTCGGCCTCGTTCTCCGGTATCACCAGGCCCAAGCCGAAGCCATCAAGGCTGGTAGCGGGCCGGCAGATGCCGCGTCCCGCTGGTCCGGCTGCGGGCGGGATGCCGCCGCGGGCCCAGGCCGGTCGACCGCAGCCGGGCGGCTCCTGGGCCGGGCAGGTGGGTCCGGCGCCGAGGAGTGCACTGCTGAGCCTGCAGCGGGTTGAGCCGCTGTCGGTGATGAAGTTCAGCTTCCTGCTCTCGCTGGTCGCCTGGGTCGTCGTGTTCGTGGCTGTCGCGATCGTCTGGTACGTGCTGTCCAAGCTCGGCGTCTTCGCCAACATTGAAAAAACAGTCGGGCTCGTCACGTACAGCAAGAACCATCCGGGCACGAACGCCGCGAGCTGGTTCAGCGCATCCAGGGTGCTCCTCTACACGGCGCTTGTGTGCACAGTCAACGCCATCCTGTTCACGGCCCTGGCTACGATCGGCGCGGCGCTCTACAACCTGATCACGAGCCTCACCGGGGGGATCGAGGTCACGCTCAAGGAGACCGACTGAGCGAGCTAGGTCCAGCTTGCGGTAGCCTGTCTCGGCGTACTGGATCTGTCTCGGGTTCCGTACATACGGGCGTGTAGCTCAGTCGGTTAGAGCGCTTCCCTGATAAGGAAGAGGTCGGAGGTTCAAGTCCTCCCACGCCCACCGGGGTCAGCGCTATAAACGACGGGGATCGGCTAAAGGTCGTTCACGAACGCCGAAATCTCATTGCCAGCGCGTTGCAAAACGGCGAGCAAATGGTGCGCGAGACCGACCGCCGTGCCCGGGTTGGTGCCGATCAGCACCACCAGGAGAATCAGCACGGTCCAGCCGACAGCCCTGCTCATGTTTGAGGCCCCTTGGATGTAGTCCAGTGCTTCGGGATCGCGCTGCCAGCTGCGAGCACACGGGAACCGACGGCCGCGAGGTGGTTGCTGTCGGCGCGCGTCGCGGTCGCCCTTGGCAGCTGATCGATCCAGGCCACGTAAGCTCAAAGCTCCTTCGGTATGGGTATTCCCGCTGCGGCCGTCAGCATGCCAACCAGTACTCGTTTGATTACAGCCAGTAACACTGGCTGTCAGCAGCGGGCCGTCGCTCCGATCACGGGTGACCAAGGCGCCTCTGGCGTCATTCAGCGACGATCAGCACGACATTTCCGGTCTTCTGCTGCGTTTCGACGTACCGGGCCGCCTCGGCCGCTTCTTCGAGCGGGTATGACCGGTCGATTACTGCGTAGTAGTGCCCGGTCTCCATGAGCTGCCTAAGGAAGATCACGTCCTTCTTGCCGTAGGGCCCAACCGGGAACAGCACCTTTTTGCGCCGGTGCAGCGGGTCATGAAGGACCTTCTGGTCGTCATGAATGGCGGTCTGCTGGTGCCCTCACCCAACCAGGACCGCCATGCATCGGCGCCTGCGAGTTACGGGCAGACGCGGCCGTTGCGCTCGAACGCCGCGTGGGTCAGCGGCATGAGGCCGGCCCACAACTGCTCCATCTGCTCGGCCACCATCTCAATCTCCCGTTGTGGGAAGGACGGGAACGTGGCGTCGGGGCGCTTCACGCGGAGTGACAGGAAGTTCATGAGCGCCCGCGCGTTGCATGTGGCGTACATCGACGAGTACAGGCCCACCGGCAGCACGGTGCGGGCGACCTCGCGTGCGACGCCTGCTTCGAGCATCTCGAGGTAGGCAGCGTAGGCCTGCCTGCACGCGGCCCGGACCGTCTCCGTCACGAGCGCATGCTGGGCCGGGGAACCTGGGGTGAAGTCGTAGGCGCCGGGCTTGCCCGACTGGACGAGCATGCGATCGGAGCCCGGCACGTAAAACACTGGCTCCAGCCGGCGGTAACGCCCGCTCTCCTCGTTGTAGCTGAACGTCCGGTGCCGCATGAATTCGCGGAAGACAAAGATCGGTGCGCTGACGTAGAACGTCATGGACGAATGCTCGAACGGGGTGCCGTGCCGGTCGCGCATCAGGTAGTTGATGAGCCCGGCCGAGCGCTCAGGGTCGGCGTCAATATCGGCCAGGGATTGCTCGCCTTTCGTCGAGACCCGGGCGGCCCAGATGACGTCGGCGTCCGAGGCGGCGTGCTTGACCAGCTCGACGGTCATGTCACTGCGGAACGTGATGTCGGGCATGGTCGCTATTGTGCTCGCAGCCATCGTCGGTTCCATCAATTCGCCCCTTCCGAAGATCCGGCCCGCGACCATCATGCCGGTAGCTGCCGACAACCGGCGGGCACGGCGCGGGAAACGGCGATCACATCAGCCAGGTTCACGGTCGGCAGGCGCGCAGGTTACAGTCGGAAGAAAAGTGGCAGGGCTGAAGGGATGTCCGATATGAGCGCAGAATCTGCAGAGGCACTGGACGTGCTCCGCGAGATCTGGCGCGGCCAGGGGCAGACCGCCGCGGACGTGGATGAGGAGTGCGGCCAGAAGACCTGCAAGAAGATGGACGACGCGGGGGTCGGCTTTGACGATTTCGCCCCCGATGGGAACAGGGCGGCAGCGTGGCGCGCAACCCTGGCCAGGGAGGGCAAGCTCAGCCGCTCCGGTGGCAGCGTTCGTGACCTCGTGATGGGCCAGACTGACGCTGGCTAGCCGGAGTCAGTGCTGCTAGATCCCTGGACTTGCACGCGCCTGACGGTGAGGAGAGTCGGTCCGTGGAGTACCCGACGACCGTCAGCGAGCTGACGCGGCGGCTGCGCGAGGGTGGCTACCTGGCAGACCGCGGCCTGGCCACAGCGCTGCTGGTCTCGCTCTCGCTACGCCGTCCGCTGCTGCTCGAGGGCGAGGTCGGCGTCGGCAAGACGGAGGTCGCCAAGGTTCTGGCCAGCGTCTTCGGCCGGCGCCTGATCCGGCTGCAGTGCTACGAAGGCATCGACACCAATCAGGCGCTGTACGAGTGGGACTACGCGCGGCAGATGCTGCAGATCCGGGCCCTGTCCGAGCACCAGGTCGCCGAGGAGCAGGCCGTGGACCGGCTCTTCGGCCCGAAGTTTCTGCTGGAGCGGCCGCTGCTGGAGGCCGTCCGGGCCGGTGCCCAGGCAGTCCTTCTCATCGACGAGATCGACCGAGCGGATGACGAGTTCGAGGCCTTTCTTCTGGAGGTCCTCTCTGACTTCCAGATCAGCATCCCGGAAATCGGTACAATCAAGGCAGAAACCGCGCCCGCAGTCATCCTCACGTCCAACCGGACCAGGGAGCTGCACGACGCGCTCCGGCGTCGCTGCCTGTACCACTGGATCGGCTACCCGAGTCTGGAGCGCGAGGTGGAAATCGTGCTCGTCCGCGAGCCTGGTGCCGCCGAGCAGCTCACGAGGAAGGTTGTCGGCGCCGTGCACCGCCTGCGGGAGCTCGACCTGGCCAAGCCCCCCGGTGTGGCGGAGACGATCGACTGGGTCCGCACCCTGGAGTTCCTCGGGGAGTCGGACCTGACGGCGGCCGCGGCGGGCGACACGCTGGGCGCCGTCATCAAGGATCGTGACGATCTTGACCTCGTCCGCGACAGTCTCGAAGGGATCACTTCGGGTGCCTGAGCGGGCGCCATTCACCGAAGTACTCGTTGGCTTCGCCCGCGAGTTGCGCGGCGCCGGGCTCACGGTCGGCACCGGAGACGTGCTGACGTACTGCTCGGCGACGGCCACGCTCGAGCCAGCCGATTTGCTCGACGTGTACTGGGCCGGACGCGCCACGCTGGTGAGCAAGCCGGACGATATCCCCGGCTACGACGACGTCTTCCGGCGCTATTTCCTGGCCGAGGAAGGGCCTGCCACGGAGTTGTTCGCGCTGCGCGCGACTGCTGCCGCTGAGGCCGACGCGGCGGCGTTCGTGCTGCCCGCGACCGACCCGGCAGACGCGGATAAGAACGAGGAGCCGGCCGTTCTCGGCTGGATGGCCTCGGACGTCGACGCGCTGAAGCATCGCTCGTTCGCCGCCTGCACCCCCGCTGAGCTGGCCGTGCTTCGCAAGATCATGACGCGGCTCCGGCTGACCCCGCCTCGGCGGCGGACCCGACGGACACGGTCAGCACCCGCTGGCCGTTCCCCCGATCTGCGCAAGGCAATCCGAGACTCCATGCGCATGCACGGGGAGCCGGCCCAGCTCTTCTTCCGGCAGCGCAAGACGAAGCTGCGGCCCCTGATCCTCATCCTGGACGTCTCCGGGTCCATGACCGACTACTCGCGGCACCTGCTCCAGTTCGCGCACACGGCACGACACGCTGCCGCGAAGGTCGAGGTGTTCTGCTTCGGTACCAGGCTGACCCGGATTACCAGGACGCTCGAGCATCGCCGGCCCGATAGGGCCCTCGAGGAGGCTGCACGGACGGTCGTGGACTGGGATGGCGGAACCAGGATCGGGGATTCGCTCGATACCTTCATCCGCCGGTTCGGGCGGGGCGGGCTGTGCCGCGGCGCCGTGGTCGTCATTTGCTCCGACGGCCTCGATCGCGGTGACCCCGAGCAGCTAGCCGCGGTTATGGAGCGGCTAGCCCGGCTCTGCTACCGAATCGTCTGGCTGAACCCACACAAGGGAGACAACCCGAACTTCCGGCCCTCCACAGTGGGCATGATGGTGGCAGCGCCGCACATCGACCTGCTGCTGTCTGGTCACGACCTGGCCAGCCTGGAACAGCTCGCGGCGACGCTGCCGGCGCTGAGCTGAATAGCTGTTGGCAACCGGGTCAGGACGGAGGCGTCACGTGCGGTGGAGCGTCGGCATCGAGGCGGAAGGCGAGCGGGTCCTCAGCCGAGAGGAGATCGTGGAGCTTGCCGATGCGATAGCAGGGAGCAACGGGATCGCCACGGGGATCGGCACGTACCGCTACGGGGCGCAGCTCGTGGTGGAGGCTGACAGCCGCGAGGAGGCGATCGCCCAGGCGACGCAGACCTTTCTTGCCGCCGCGTCGTCGGCGGGACTGCCGTCAGCTCCGGTCGTCCGCACCGAAGCCATCAGCGAGGCCGAAGACGAGGACGCGGATTCGGAGGGCAGCTACCGGTGATCCGGCTCGGTTCGCTCGCGGGCTACCCGTTCGAGGGACCCCGGCTGCTGGGCGGCTGGACCGCCCCGTCGGCGGCCGCCGTGTACGCGATCTTGTACAAGCCGGATCCAGACACCAGGCCGGAACGGTACGCCGTCAGTTTCGTAGGCCATTCCGAGAACCTGTCCGCGGAGCGGTTCCCGTTCCAGCACCCTCGGTCAGCGTGCTGGGTCCGCAGGGCCGGGTCGAAGTGGAAGGTTTACGTCTGCACGTACGAGGTGCCCGGCGGCACCACGGCCCACCGTGAGCAGATCGCCAGGGAGCTCATCGCCATCTACCGGCCCAGCTGCAACGAGCAGCAGTTCGACAACGCGTGGAAGGACCACTGGATCGGCGAGTACTCGGCTCCGACAACAGGACCGGTAGCGCGGCGCGGCCCGGATCAGTCCGGCCATTCCTGACCGGGGCAGGGAGCCACGCCTGCAGTCGGCCCAGCCTCGGCGCCGAGGGATCTACCGCGTCGAGAAACCTACCGCGTCGAGCAGCCGGGACCTGCGGGTACCCGACGCCGGCCGGGCCGGCTCAGGGACCGCCGGCGCCTCCGGCCGCGGCGTGACATCGGTGACGATCTGCTCGGCCATCCCGTAGAGCAGTGGCAGGGCACCCGCAACGACTCCGCCGGTCTCGTTGATGTGCTCGACACCGGGCACGATCACCTCGGCGTTGCGGCCGATGGCCCGCACGAGGTCAGCAGACTCCTCGAGGTTGCCGGCGATTCTGGCCAGCAGCGTGCCTGTCCAGAACAGGTAGAACGCCAGCCCGGCGATCAGCAGCAGGATCACGATTACGGTCAGGACCACCAGGGCCGTCATAGCGGTGGCGGCGTGCGTGCTCCGGTCATCGGGCCGGAGGGGAAACGCCGCTCCCTCCCTTCGCATCTATCTGGAATGTCGCACCTTCTCGATAGCATGTTCGTATGTCGCGCTACCGTCACATCCCCGGACCGGTGCCCGGGCCGGGCATTGGGGAAGTGGTGGGCATCGACCGCGGCGTCACGGTCAGCGCCGCCCTGTCGACCGGCGAGCTGCTGCACGGCCCCGGATTGAGTGCCGCTGAGCAGCAGCGGCTGCGCAGGCTGCAGCGCATGCTCGCCCGTGGCCGGCGCGGCTCGAACCGGCGAGCCAGGGTCAGGGTGCAGGCAGCCCGGCCGAGAGCCCGCGACACCAACCGGCGCAAGGACTGGTGTGAGAAAACCTCCACTAAAATCGCCCGCCGGTTCGACATCATCCGGGTCGAGGACCTGCATATCGCTGGCATGACCCGGTCGGCCAAGGGCACCATCGACGCACCTGGCCGCAACGTCGCCGCTAAGGCCGGACTCAACCGGGCCATCAACTCCTCCGGCTGGGGCCTGCTGGTCCGCCGCCTGGAGGAGAAGGCGCCCGGCAGGGTCGAGAAAGTCAGTCCCGCGTTCACCAGCCAGCGCTGCTCGGCGTGCGGGCACACAGCACCGGAGAGCCGCAAGAGCCAAGCCCTCTTCCGCTGCGTGGCCTGCGCCTACACCGCCAACGCCGACATCAACGCGGCACTCAACATCGCGGCGGGGCACGCCGTGAAAGCGCGGGGAGGCTACCGGGCTACCGGGCCTTTGAACCGCGAACCTCAACTACTGCTCCTCACCGCGTAGTAGCTGGAATCCGCGGCTCTTAAGGCCGGGGAGGATGTCAAGACTTGACCTTTCCGAGTACTCGACCGAGGAACAGATGGTGCTGCAGGCCTTCAGCCAGGACGGCCTCGACGCCGTCCGCGACTTGCGGGATCAGCGCAGCGTCAGCGGTGTTCGCTTCTGCGGCCTTGAGGGAGTTCCGCACGGTGACAACCCGGCTGTCGATGCGCCGCACCAGAATGATCAGCAGGCTCAGCAGGGCCGCGACCGCCAGGACGACGACGAAGCCCAGGATGACGGCAACGGTCCACGCGGTCTGCTCGCCCGGAGACATGGCCAGGGTGTGCACTATCAACCTCCCAGCCGGGCGCGCCCGCGCTGCAGGCCGCCGATGATGGTGATCGCGTACTCGATTGTGGTGCGGAGGGCGCCGAGCGGCGCGGTGTTGCGAACGGCAGCCGTCAGCCCTGCGTTGATCTTCGGTGCCTCGTCGCCGATCGAGCGTGCCAGCCACAAGATCGTCAGGACGAGAGCGACCACCACGAGGAGGAGCACGATGCCGATGACGTAGCCGAGAGTCCAGCCGAAGTGACTGGCGCCGGCGGCGGCTGCCGCGATGTGTCTGCTCATCTCAGTCTCCAGTTCCCGGTCGCCGGCTCACACGGTCTCGCAGAAGTCCCTGACGGGCTTCAGGCTCGCATTGACCGAGGTCAGCCGCGCGGGCACGGTGCTGGTGAGCTGAGCGATGGCATCGACGCCCCCGGTCGTAGAGACGAGTGTCGACCGGATCGCCCGGAGGTGGAAGATCACTCGCAGCAGGCCGACTGCGGTGATCGCGACAATGATCGCCGAGACGATCAGGGTGAACCAGGCAGCTGCTGGCATGGGGGGTTCCTTTCTGTACTACCTGCTACTACCTAGCCGAGGAGCTTCGCAACCGAGCCCGCGTACCGGACCGCACCGACCGAGATCTCGCTGACCACCGTGTCCGTCCGGGCCAGCGCTGCGGGCACCGGGGTCAGCTCGCCCACGAGCGCGACACCGCCGCTCAGGATGTCGTCCGTAGCGTGCCGGATCCGCTCCAGCGCAGCGAGCACGCGATTGAGCAGGAAGACAACGACGGGCAGCACCACGAAGAGCAGGATGATGTTGCCGATCCACCACAAAGCCATGACGCCTCTTGTTCCTTAAGTTGCCGGCTGGTAGGGGAGGAAGAACCGGCGGAACACGCGCATCAGCGCCATCCGAGCGGCTCGGAGTCCGAGGGTGAAGCCACGCGCCGGGGTCGCGGAGGAGGCGGCGATCTGCTCGGCCGACTCGCCGCGTTCGATCCGCTCGATGCGGTCCTGCAGGTTGACGGCGAAGTCGTGCATAAGCACGGACGTGACGTCGGAAATCATGCCGCGGCCGTACTGCGCGGCCGCACCAGCCAGCTGCAGGTCCTGGCTGACGTCGACCCTCGTGCCCCGGCCGGCCCTGGCGAGGGTGGCGGTGACGATCATGCTGGCCTGGCCGCGGCCCTTCTCCTCCGCGCCGGTCGCGTGCACGACGATGCGCCGCGCCGCTTCGTCGCGCTCGGTGATGTCCGCGGTGCCGGCAAACTGCAGCCGCACCGGGCCCATCCGGATCGCGACCCGGCCGGCGTACTTGTCGTTGCCGAGGTTCTCAGTCAGCTCGGTACCTGGCAGGCAGGTCGCCACCTGCGGGATGTTGTCGAAGAACTGCCATACCTTCTCAACCGGCTCGGCGACCTCGAACCCGTTCTTGATCAGCATCGAGTCTCCTTCTCGCGGTAGGCCGCGGGATCGCGCTCGAACGCCCGCCGGCACCCGGCTGAGCAGAAGTAGTAGGTCGTGCCGTCTTGCTCGAGGGGCATGCTGTCCGGCCCCGCCGTGACGGTCATGCCGCACACCGGATCAGTAGCTTCAGCCGGCACCGGCCGGGCGGGCGCAGCCGCCACGTCCATCGCGCCGGCAGCCCGGAGCTGGACGAGCTCGGCCAGGATGGCGACAGCGATCTCGGGGTGCGTGGTACGGCCGAGATCGAGCCCGGCCGGCACCCTGACGCGGTCCAGTTGCTCCTGTGCCGCGCCGCGGTCGGCGAGATATCCGAGGACCGCGGCGCCGCGTTTGGCCGAGCCGACGAGGCCGAGGTAGGCGGGCCGGGCGGCAACCGCGCGCTCGACGGCTGCCTCGTCGTTGTGACCCTGGGTCGCCACCACGACCATGGACCGCTCGCTGGCGTCCGAGTGGGTAAAGTCGGCGCCGTCGATCAGGTCGGCCCGCCAGCCGAGGGTGCGGGCCAGGTCGGCGAGGGTATGTGCCATCGGCGAGCGGCCGACGACGACCAGGTGGGGAACGGGCAGCACTGGCTCGATGTAGACCTCCAACGCGCCGTCGCTCTGGCAGGAGACGGGCACCACGGCCATGCCGTCCGGCACCGCGCCCCCGAACTGCTCGGGACTGCCGAGCAGCAGCAGCTGGGCGGTGCCGGTGGTGAGGACATCCCTGGCGGCCCGGATGACGGCGGGCTCGGCACAGGCACCGCCGATCCAGCCGCGCAGCTCGCCGTCCGCGGTAATGATCGCCCGTGAGCTCGGCTGGCTGGACGACGGACCCTGCCGCCAGACCACCGTGGCGAGCGCGAATGACTCGCCGCGCCGGGCCAGGTCAGCGGCCTGCTCGAGGATCTGCCAGCCGTCCACGTTCGTCGCCTCCTAGTCGTCCGACCGGACTGGCGGTGCGCCGTATACGTCGCGGCGGTAAGTCAGTGCCTCCCAGACCCGGTCGGGCAGCAGCGGCATGTCAATATTCCGGATACCCGTACCGGACAGCGCGTCCATCACGGCATTGACGAACGCGGCCGGCCCGCCCACGGCGGCGCACTCGCCGATGCCCTTGGCTCCGATCGGGTGATGCGGGCACGGTGTGACGACCTCGCTGTGCAGCTCGAAGCCGGGCGTTTCCCAGGCGGTGGGCAGCAGGTAGTCCATGTAGTTCGACCCTACGCAGTTGCCCTCGGCGTCGAAGGTGATGAACTGCATGCTCGACATGGCGTAAGCCTCGGTCAGCCCGCCCATGATCTGCCCTTCGACGATCATGGGGTTGATCCGGACGCCGCAGTCGTCGACCGCAACAGTCTTGAGCACATCCCAGACACCGGTAGCCGGGTCCACCTCGACGGTCACGATGTAAACCGCGAATGGCCAGGTAAGGTTCGGCGGGTCGTAGTAGGCGGTGTTCTCGAGGCCCGGCTCCATGCCATCGGGCATGTTGGCGTACGCAGCGACCGCGCATTCCTGGATGGTGACTCCGCGGCTGGGCGCGCTGCGGACGTAGAACCGGCCGAGTTCCCACTCGACGTCCTCCTCGGACACCTCAAGCAGGTGCGCGGCGAGCTTGCGTGCCTTAGCCCGGATCTTGCGGCTCACCATGGCGACCGCAGCGCCTGCCACCGGTGTGCTGCGGGACGCGTAGGTGCCCATGCCAAACGGCGCGGTGTCCGTGTCGCCCTCCTCGACGACGACGTCATCCGCGGGAATGCCGAGTTCGTGGGCGACGATCTGCGCCCATGTCGTCTCGTGGCCCTGGCCCTGGCCACGTGCGCCAGTCCGGAGGATGGCCTTGCCGGTCATGTGCACCTTGAGCTCGGCAGAATCGAACATCTTGATGCCAAGGATGTCGTACTCGCGGCTGTTGCCAGCACCGAGAGGCTCGGTCATGGTAGAGATCCCAAGGCCTAGCAGGCGCCCGCGCGCCCGGGCGTCCGCCTGGCCCCGCCGGAAGTCCTCGTAGCCGATGGCCCGCAGCCCGACGTCCAGGCACTTGGCGTACTGACCGCTGTCGGTGAGGAAGCCGAACGCGGTGCGGTGCGGGAAGTCGTCGTCCCGCACGAAGTTCATCCGCCGGAACGCGGCCTGGTCCATGCCGAGGTCGTCGGCGGCGGCCTGCATCATGCGCTCCTGGAAGAACATGGCCTCGGTGACCCGGAACGAGCACCGGTAGGCCACCCCGCCGGGCGCCTTGTTGCTGTACGTGCCGCGCGCGGTGAGATGCGCGGCCGGAATGTCGTACGCGGCGAACGCAGAGTGCAGCAGCCCGATCTTGAATTTGCTCGGCTGGGCGTCCGAGAAGAACGCGCCGTGGTCGGCATCGCAGTGCATCCGCACGCCGAGGATCTTGCCGTCGCGGCGCAGCGCCATCTCGCCGTCGAGGTAGATATCGCGCGCAAAACCGGTCGAGATCAGGTTGCCTGTCTTGTCCTCGATCCACTTCACCGGCCGTTCCAGCAGGATCGAGGCGAGGATCGAGCAGACGTAGCCCGGGTAGACGGGCACCTTGTTGCCGAACCCGCCGCCGATGTCCGGCGAGATGATCCGGATCATGTGCTCCGGGAGCTCGGCCACCATGGCGACCGCCGCCCGGATGATGTGCGGGGCCTGCGTGGTCATGTACACGGTCAGCTTGGACGTCGCGCGGTTGAAGTCCGCGATGGAGCCGCAGCATTCGATCGGTGACGGATGCGACCGCGGATAGTGCAGTTGCAGCTTGGAGATGACGTCGGCCTGCGCGAATGCGCGCTCGGTGCCGTCCGCGTCACCGACCTCCCAGTTGTAGATGACGTTGTCGGGCTGGTTCTCCTTGTCATCGCGGATAACCGGGGCGCCGGCCGCGACCGCAGCCTTGGGACTGACGATGGGCGGCAGGGGGTCGTAGTCGACGACGATCGCCTCGCACGCGTCCTTCGCGATGTAGGGGTCATCGGCGATGACGCACGCGACCTCCTGACCCTGGAACCGCACCTTGTCGGTGGCCAGCACGGCCTGGGTGTCGTAGGAGAGGGTGGGCATCCAGGCCAGGTTGCGGGTGGCCATCATCTCGCCGGTCAGGACCAGGTGGACGCCGGGGATGTCCCACGCCTTGCTGGCGTCGATCGACTTGATCCGGGCATGCGCCAGCGGGCTGCGCAGAATCTCCATGTGAAGCATGCCTGGCAGCACGATGTCGTCGGTGTAGTTGCCCTTCCCGCGGATGAAGCGGCTGTCCTCGACTCGCTTGCGGCTGGCGCCAAGCCCGCCGATCTTGATTTCGTCTACCGCCTGCGTCTCTGCTGCCTGCGTCATGTCCGCTCTCCTGCCTACTCCGCAGCCTGCGACCGCAGCTTCTGCGCGGCCCAGAGGACTGACTTGACGATGTTCTGGTAGCCCGTGCACCGGCACAGATTGCCGGACAGCGCCCACCGGATGTCTTCCTCGGTGGGATCGGGATTGCGCTCGAGCAGGGCCTTGGCGGCCATCATCATTCCCGGTGTGCAGAAGCCGCACTGCAGGCCGTGCTCCTCGGTGAAGCCTTCCTGCAGCGGGTGTAGCTCGCTGGCCGTCGCGAGGCCTTCGACCGTCTCGACTTCGTGACCGTCGGCCTGCACGGCGAGCACCGTGCACGACTTGACAGCGCGCCCGTCGAGCAGCACGGTGCACGCCCCGCAGTTGGTCGTGTCGCAGCCGGTGTGGGTACCGGTCAGCCTGAGCCCGTACCGAATGAGGTGTGCCAGCAGCAGCCTGGGCTCTACCTCGGCTGTCTTCTTCTCGCCGTTGATGGTGAAGGCGATCCGGCGCACGGGAACGTCACCGGCGGCCTCGCGGGCCGGCTCGGAATACAGCGTGGTCATTTCAGGCTGCCCTCTCCGCCGCCTCGCCGCTGACGCGGCTCAGGATGCGCTCGACGAACGTCGCCACCATGTGTCGCTTGTACTCCGCACTGCCCCGGTGGTCGGTTCTCGGCCGGGCGGCAGCTGCCGCCAGCGACGCGGCCTCGCCGATCGACTCGGCGGTCAGCGGCCGGCCGGCCAGCGCCCCTGCGGCATCGGTGGCCGCGATCGTCGAGCCGCCAACCCCCGTCAGCGCGATGCCCGCCCGGGATACGACTCCGCCGGACCGCTCCACCGACACGGCCACGCCCACGGTGGCGAAGTCGCCGACCCGGCGCTCGAGCTTGAGGTAACCGCCAGCGCGCTGGCCCCGCGGTGCCGGGATCACCGCCTCGACCGCGATTTCGTCAGGAGCGAGCGCGTTCTCGAACGGGCCCGTGACGAACTCGGCCATCGGGATTGACCGCTGCCCGCCCGGGCCCTGGGCGGTCACCGAGCCCGCGAGTGCCAGCACGACCGATGCCCAGTCGCCCTGCGGATCTGCATGGCAGAGCGAGCCCACGAGCGTGCCGCGGTTGCGAACGGTCGGGTCAGCGATCAGCGGCGCGGCCGCTGCCATCGTGGGCTGGCTGCTTGCCAGCAGCGCGGAATGCTCCAGGTCGGCGTGCCGACACAAGGCGCCAACGCGGAGCGTGCCGTCCGGGTCAGCCCGGTGATAGCCGAGGCCCGGCAGATTGTTGATATCGACGATCAGCTCAGGCGCCGCGAAGCGCAGCTTCATCAGCGGGATCAGGCTCTGGCCGCCAGCGAGGACCTTGACATAGTCCCCGCCGTCGCGCAGCAGCCCGATGGCCTCGTCGAGCGACCCCGGTGCCTCATAGCGGAACCGAGATGGATACATGTTTTCCCTCCGGCTCTTGGGGAGCAGCGATCGGATCAGCCAACGGCGGTGGCACCCGCCCCGCCCTCGGGTGCAGCCGAGTGCGGGTCTGCGACTGCCACGGGACCAGACTCGTAGTCCGGATCCGGCCGCGGCTCCTGATGCGGCGGCCAGGGTCCGGAGACAGGCTGACCCGCCACCTTGAGATAGTCGATCAGCTCCGGCCAGGCCCAGACAGTGGGGCTCTTGCCGGTCTTCGGCGCGTGCTCGATGAGCTCGTAGAGCCGGGGATTGCCTTTGCTCTTGCCGTCAGATTCGATCCGCATGAGCACTCTCCTCGTACAAGGGACGCAGCGCCCACCGTCTGCCGCGTGATCAACAGCCGTTCACTGGATCTTTTACCGGCGCTCGCTTCGGCGCAAGGGCGCGGGGTGCTGCTCAGCATCCGCCTCACCGTTGCGACTGTGCGAACCGGATTAAGAGACGATTTCAGCTCCGAATCGTAACGTACACCGACAGGTTGGACCAGGACCGTTATACATGCGATCTTTACGGGGCGCACGAGGTGCCTCGTTTCTGGTGTACCCAGGTTCGGATGCTGCGCACGGGGGCGCCTCACCTGCAGGATGCCCGTGCGCGGCATGGCGGCGCCCGGTTTTGCGTTGTCGTGGGATAGCGGAGCCGGGCGTGGTCCTGTTCCCGGACGCACGCGGTTATGGAAGATGGAGTCATGAGCGATCTCGCCGAGCAGTTGCCAGACGTGGGGAGCCTGCTGGCCGCGCTGGACGAAGTGGGCTACCTGGCCGACGAGCCCCTGGGCACGGCCCTGTTCCTCGCCGCCCGGATGAGCCAGCCGATCCTGCTCGAGGGCGAACCGGGCGTCGGCAAGACCGAGGCGGCCAAGGCACTGGCGGCGGTGCTCGACACCCCGCTCATCCGGCTGCAGTGCTACGAGGGGCTGACGTCCGCCGAAGCACTCTACGAGTGGAACTATCCCCGGCAGCTACTGGCGATCAGGCTCGCGGAGGCGCGCGGCGAAACACCCCGGGAAGCCGACCTCTTCAGCGACGACTACCTGCTGGAACGGCCGCTGCTGGCCGCTCTCGACCACCCGGGGCCACGCCCTGCGGTTCTCTTGATCGACGAGGTGGACCGGGGAGATGACGAGTTCGAGGCGTTTCTTTTCGAGTTGCTGGCCGAGGCCGCGGTGACGATTCCCGAGCTGGGGACACGGCGCGCGGCCTACCCTCCGGTCGTGGTGCTCACCTCGAATCGCACCCGTGACCTGCATGACGCGCTCAAGCGCCGCTGCCTGTATCACTGGATCGACTACCCGTCGGCCAGCCAGGTAGCCGCCATCATCCGCCGCCGCGTGCCGGAGGCCGGAACGCGGCTTTCCGTCCAGGTCGCGGGCGGCGTGGAGCGACTGCGAGGGCTCGACCTGGCCAAGCCGCCTGGCGTCGCCGAGGCGATCAGCTGGGCGACGGCGCTTCGCGTGCTCGGTGCCGCGGACCTGGATGCGAACTCGGCGAGGCAGACGATGGGCACGGTGCTGAAGTACGCGGAGGATCTGCGGGCTGCACGCAGCGCAGACTTCGCGTCCGTCGTGGGCCAGGATGCTGGTGCTGCCGCTGGCGACGGCGCTGGCCACGCTGGCGATCGCGATGCCGGCGGGGACAGCGAGGTGGCGGGTGACCACGCCAGAGATAGCTGACGATCTGGCGACGGTCGCGGCCCGCTTCGGCGCTGCGCTGCGGCGCGCCGGGCTGCCGGTAGGGCCCGGCCGCTCCGAGCGGTTCGCCGCAGCGGTGGCGCTGGTCCGGCCCCCCAACAGGCGGGAGCTGTTCAACTGTGCGCTCGCGACGCTCGTATCCACCAAGGATCAGGCGGACATTCTGCGCGCGGTCTTCACCGACGTGTTCGGTCCCATGGAACAGGCCGGCCTCCCCGCCGGCTTGCCAGGCCCACGCGCGGCCCCCTCCGGGCCGCAAGATCAGCAGGCACAGCCAGCGGAGGTGGCGGCGGGGAGGAATCGTCTGGAGTTTCTCGGCGCCGCGGCCGAGGACGCCGACTCGCCGGACCCTGACGATGAGGACCACCAGATCCTGCGGCCTTACCTCGGCAGCACCGTCGAGCGGCTGGCTGGTGCTGATTTTGCCGACTTGTCCGACGCGGAGCTTGCTCAGCTCGTCGTTGCCATGCGCAAGATCACCCTCGCGGTCCCGAATCGCCGGTCCCGCCGGCGCGATACCAGGCCAGGTGGCCGGCGTACGGACGTCCGGTCGACGCTCCGGCAGGCGAGGCGCACCGGCGGGCACGCGTTCCGGCTCATCGGCGAGGAGCCCGCCATGCGGCCGCGACGACTCGTCGTACTCTGCGACATATCCGGGTCGATGGAGCCCTACGCGAGGGCCATGATCCAGTTGCTGTACTGCGCGGCTGGCGGAGCGAGCGCGGAGGTCTTCAGCTTTGCGACCCGCCTGACCAGGCTGACTACAGCGCTCGCCCGGACAACTCCGGCAGTGGCGATCGCGCGGGCCGCGCGGGCCGCGCCCGACTGGCACGGCGGCACCCGGCTCGGGGAGGCCCTGAAGGAATTCAATGATCGCTATGGCCGGCGGGGGATGGCAAGAGGCGCGGTCGTGCTCATCATCTCGGATGGCTGGGATACCGGAGACCCGGAGATCGTCCGGCGGGAGATGCGGCGGCTTTCGCTGGTGGCGTTCCGGATTGTCTGGATGAACCCGCGCACCAAGAGCGCCAGTTATGAGCCGCTCGCCGGTGGCATGGCCGCGGCCTGGCCCTACTGTGACGCGGTGGTATCAGGACACAATCTCGAAGCGGTGAGCCACCTAGCTGCCGCCCTGGCTGACCCTGTGCGGCGGCGGGCGATGGTCGCGGCAGTCACCAACTGACCTCGGCGGCACGGGCCTGCGAGCTATTCCTCGTCGGACTCGTGCCAGCTGTGGCCTCGCCACTCGCGCCGCTCCTGGCGCCACTCGCGCCGTCGTGCCCTGATCTGATCGCGAATCTCGTGCCGCCGTGCGAGCGCGTCGCCGACAAGGTTCTCCAGCACGAGGTCGCCGCCCTGGTAGCCGATCCGGGACCGCCCTGACCTGGCGCCCTTGCGTTCCTTGCGCCGGACCTCGACGCCGCCCAGCACGCAGATACCCTCAAGGCGGAGCACTGGTGCGTCCGCATCGGCCGGCCCTCCGCCGCCGTGGATCTCACGGCCGCCCAGAATGGCGACGCCGTTATCGACGACCCGCATTTCTGGTGGCACTGTGATCTCGATGCCACCCAGGACAGTCGTCGCCCGGAGCACTACCTCGTTGCCTGGCAGCACGGCTTCGCGGAAGTCAAGCTCAGCGCCGCCGAGCACGGTAAGGACCTCCATGACGGGTTCGGCGCGCCAGGCGCCCTTCCTGGTCGCGCCGCTGAGGATGGCAACGATACGGGCGCCGCGGCCGGGCTGCGTCAGCTCTCGGGAGGTGGTCGTGGTCGGCGCCACGGCGCTCTGGCCCGGCAGATCGGCGAGCAGCGGGACGAGCTCTGAGTGGGTCTTGGCCGAGTAGATGGCATCGAGCCGCTGCGAATGCTCGTCGGCGGTCAGCCGACCCTCAGCCAGGGCGTTGTTGACCACCGCTGCCGCCGCGTCCCGGTCAGCGTCAGAGGCCCGCAGGCCGGAATTCTCATTGAAGCCGTGGGGGTCCATGTAGTTATTGTCTGCCATGGGTCCCTGTAGACGGAACACGGTTGACGAGGCGAGGAGATCTGATGGGCCACGTGGAGGCCGCGCACCTGAGCCACGTGCTGCCTGACGGCCGGGTGCTGCTCGATGACGTCTCGTTCCGTGTCGGCGACGGTGTTGTCGCTGCGCTGATCGGCCCGAACGGAGCTGGCAAGAGCACTATCGTGCGAGCCCTGGCTGGGGAGATGGTGCCGCAGTCGGGCTCGGTGACCGCCAGTGGCGGGCTCGGCGTGATGCCTCAGTTCGTGGGCGGCATTCGCGACGACACAACGGTCAGGGACCTGCTGCTCTCGATCACGCGGCCGCGGCTGCGAGCCGCGGCGGCGAGCCTCGATGCCGCTGAGCTGGAGATGATGGAGCGCGACGACGAGCCGGCTCAGCTGAGATACGCCTCTGCCCTGGCAGAGTGGGGTGATGCTGGCGGCTACGAAGCCGAGGTGCACTTCGACGAGTGCTGCGTAGCAGCTCTCGGCGTCAGCTATGACCGGTGCCAGTGGCGGCAGGTCGCGTCGCTATCCGGCGGAGAGCAGAAGCGGCTCGTGCTCGAGTCGCTGCTGCGCGGCCGGGACGAGGTCCTGCTGCTGGACGAGCCGGACAACTACCTCGACGTGCCCGGCAAGATGTGGCTCGAGCAGCAGCTTGCCGCCACGGCGAAGACGGTCCTGCTCGTCAGCCACGATCGCGCGCTGCTCGCCGCGTGTGCGGAGCGGATCATCACTGTGGAGGACCGGCACGCCTGGATTCACGGCGGCGGATTCGCCACGTATGCGGAAGCGAGGAAGGAGCGCAACGAGCGGCTCGATGAGCTGCGCCGTCGATGGGACGAAGAGCACGAGAAGCTACGGCAGCTCATGCTCTCGCTCAAGCAGAAGGCGTCCTACAACGCAGACATGGCCTCTCGATACCAGGCAGCGGTCACCAGGCTGCGGAAGTTCGAGGAGGCTGGCCCGCCCGAGCTTGCGCCGAAAGAGCAGAACGTGCGGATGCGGCTGAGCGGCGGCCGAACTGGCAAGCGCGCGGTGATCTGCGAGCAGCTTGAGCTCACTGGCCTGATGGAGCCGTTCGACCTTGAGGTCTGGTACGGCGAACGCGTTGCCGTGCTCGGCTCGAACGGGTCGGGCAAGTCTCATTTCCTCCGCCTGCTGGCCGGGGACCAGGTCGCGCACGAGGGTGCTGCGCGCCTCGGTGCCAGGGTTTCGCCAGGCCTGTTCGCCCAGACACACGCGCGCCCTGACCTCGCCGGGCGGACCCCGCTGACCGTTCTCATGGCAGAGCACGCGCTCCTGGTCAATGAGGCGATGGCAGCGCTGTCGCGGTATGAGCTGACCGTCTGCGCGCGGCAGCCGTTCGAGACCCTGTCGGGCGGGCAGCAAGCCCGGCTCCAGATCCTGCTCCTCGAGCTGGCAGGTTCGACCTTGCTGCTCCTCGACGAGCCAACCGACAATCTCGACCTGGCCAGCGCTGAGGCCCTGCAGGACGGCCTGGAGTCATACGCAGGCACCGTCTTGGCGGTCACCCATGATCGCTGGTTTGCCGGGTCGTTTGACCGGTTCCTGGTGTTTGGCGCGGACGGCGAGGTATACGAATCGCCCGCGCCCGTGTGGGACGAGACTCGCGTGCGCAGGTCGCGCTAGCACGCGACTTGCTACAGTGCATGGGTCTGAAGGGCCGAACCAGCGAGAAGCGGCCTTGTCCGGGAGACGCCGGAGGGATTCAAGCACCGTGGTAAAGAAGCTGCTCGTGGTCGTCGTGCTCGTCGTCAGCGCCTTCGCCGTTTGGCGGAAGGTGCAGGCGGACCGGGCCGAGCTTGACCTGTGGACCGCGGCGACGACGGACGACGACTAGTCCGTCCGCCTGCCCATGGATCGACCGACCGATACGGCTGGCATCACCCTGGTGTGCTGCGGCCTCATAGGCACGCTCGTTGTCGATGACGGCCTGATCGAGCGCTCGTTCGCCGAGGCCATCGCCACCCAGGGAGTTGTCAGCGGCACGAGCGCGTTCGCGCGCCGGATGTCGCAGGTTCACCAGGCCCGCGGCCGGGCCCCCGGCGACGTGCTGCGGGTGCTGTTCCCGGACAACGAGATGCGAGCTCAGGCTGCCCAGCTCGCTTTCGACCGGGCGCTGCCCGACGCTCTCAGCAGGACGGTGATCGAGCCAATCCCCGGCGCCGTCGAGGCCATTGCTCAGGTGCGTGCCTCAGGGCGGCAGGTGTGCGTACTGACGAGCCTGGCGCGCCGCGTCGTAGACCTGGTACTCGACGCCGCGGACCTGCGTAGCCACATCGATCTGTCGCTGAGCAGGGACGACGCACCACGCGGCTTCCCGGCGCCGGACCTTGCGCTGACCGCAGTGATCCAGTCCGGAGCGGCCGCCGTGGAGGATGTGGCCGTCGTGCACGGCACTGGCGCCGGAATGGAGTGCGGGCGCCGCTCTGCGGCGAGGGCCACGGTCGGCGTGCTGACTGGCCCGCATTCGGCGGCGAGACTACGGGGCGCAGGGGCGACACATGTGGTCAGCAGCATCGCCGAGCTGCCGGCGCTGCTAAGGGACCTGGACCCAGATCGCGCCCGGATTGCGGCAGCTTCCGACAACGGTGCCGCCCGGCCCGGCCAGGCGGCGCGCGGCGCGGCAGCGGGGACGCCGGCAGCGGTCGACGTGCCAGCTCAGCTGGGCGAACGGCGGCGTCTGGAGCACTAGCCCGGCGGAGTCCATGTCACCGAGCGACGGGTGACATCCGGCTAGTATGAAGCGGCGCTCGCGCGCACCTCCCGGGGCTATAGCTCAGCTGGAAGAGCACCTGCTTTGCAAGCAGGGGGTCAGGGGTTCGAGTCCCCTTAGCTCCACCCTTAGCTCCACCCTGTGATCTCCACCCTTGGCTCCACCAGGCGTTTTGTCGCCCCCGGCGGATCTGGTTCTGCTCGCAGATGCGGCGGAAGGAGTGACGAGTCCGTGCCAGCTACTCGGCTGTCTGGGGGTCGACCTGGGCCGGGCCGATGATGTCGAGGCCTGGGAAGTAAGTGCGGTACCGGCTGACGTCCCGGGTCAGGAGGCGGTAGCCCGCTAGGGCGGCGTGCGCACCGATATAGAAGTCCGGCATCGGGGACCGCTTCTTCCCGCCGCCGCGGCGGTATCGCAGAAATGCCTTCCCTGCGGCGAAGCCCGCGAGGTAGGGCAGCGGCTCGCGTTCGTAGTCGGCGGGCGGCAGCAGTTCCTCCAGCTCCTCTGCCGTCTCGTAGCCTACGGAGACCTCAGCGTAGATCAGCGGGTTGATCACCGCCCGGCCCTCATCGATAGCCGCCGCGATACGGGCGGCGGACCACTCGGCCATTGCTCGTCACCAGTGATGACGTCCAGGAGCACGCAGGAGTCGACCAGTGTCGCGGGCCGGATGGCCGCAGGGCTACTCGCCACGCAACAGCGCCATGATCTCGTCCGTGCTCATTCCCGACACGTCCCGCCCGGTGGCCGTGCCCCGCAGCCGCCGGGTTAGCCGCTGTCCCCTGCTCTCGGCTCCCTCCCGGCGGACGACCTGAAGAGTGCCGTCGACCTCGACGACCTCGACTTCGTCGCCGGCATGCAGTCCGTACTTCGCCCGCAGGTGCGCTGGGATGGTCACCTGGCCCTTGCTGTTCAGCACCACGACAAGCTCCGCTCAAGGAATCCCGTATTACGGCTACTACGTAATAGTAGGCCGAGAACGGTCTGCCGCCGGAGAACGACCGCGCTTCCCGTTTCGACCCAGGCTGAACACACTGCCATCCCTCCGAGCGCCCGACTCCGGAGCCAACCGTGCTGGCAATCGCGCTTTTCCGGCAGGTCCATTGACAAGAAACCGCACGTCAGAGCCAGTGCTGGTCTGCCGGCGTGTACTTTTCAAGCAGCACGCCAGTGTTCGAGTCCCCGTAGCTCCACCTTTAGCTCCACACGACTCTGGCAACCCGCCAGCAAGCATTTTGCACCTTGTTTGCGAAGTGTGCGGGCTGGTGGGCTAAGCGATGATGGTGTTGTGACAGACGACCTCGAAGTGCCGCTCGACGCTCATCCGGCCGTCCTGATCGGGCTGGCCGTCGATCGGTGGGGGCCGCATGGGTTGATGGACCGGTGCGTACGGCTCTATCGCGAGATGGACTGGGGAGACGAACCCGAACTGATGTTGTTGCTCGCGGGTCGGGCGGGCAGTCGCTGGGTCGACCTTGGGTTCGGCACACAGGGTTATTTCGTCCGGACCTGGGCGCTTCGAGCGATGTTGTACGCCTGGCACGAGTCCGCGGCGACAACGGTGATCGACGGGCTCGACGACGAGCACTGGCGGCCCCGTGAGATGGCGCTCAAGGTGGTCGCGAAGCGGCTGGTTAACGGCGATATCGATGCCGTGGCAGCGCTACGCCACGACCCCGTCCCGCGAGTCCAAGTGGCTGCCAGCCGGGCTCTCGAGCGACTGAGCCGCGAAATCGTAAGACGACCTCCTGAGCAACCATTCGCTCCGGTGGGTGAACCGTTCTAGGCCGGGGCGACGCTGCCGCTCAGGTTGCCTGTCATGGTCATGGCCGGAATGGTGAGCGGGGGCACGTTCACCGTGACGGCCGGGTTGCCAGGCGGGAAGTCGACCTTGAGTTGTGCTTCCTCCCGCGCGGTGACCGTGACCTCGCGGATCCCAGCTCCCCGGTAGGCGGTGAGGCTGGTGCCGTCCTGGATGTCGTGGAGACGGCCGCCCTCCAGCAGGTACCACGACGCGCCGGCGCCGCGAATGATCAACATTTCTTCCTCCAGGTGGGGTGGTGGAGGGGGGGCAGGCGTGCCGGCTGGCATGCCCGCCTGGACCCAGGCGTTCAGGTTCGGACCGGCGCACGAGGTCGCCCAGTGCTGCCCGTGCCAGGACATGCCCAGGGTCCGGCCGGCGACGCCGTTGAGCCAGTTGTAGAGGGCGCGGGTGGCATTCAGCGCGGGCTGCGGCGGGACTTCTCCAACGCTGATCAGCACGCAGACGCCCCACCCGTCGGTATTGCGCGGCGGAGAGTGGATACCGCGCACGTCCCGGCCGCACCCCTCGTAGATCGTGCCGGACCGGCCAACCAGGAAGTTGTAACCGGGCGCGGCCTGCCAGCCTTGACTTTGCCGGTGCTGGCGCTCGATCGCGCGGACCACAGCGCGCTCGTCCGCGCCGACCGCCGAGCCGGGCCAGTGGACGACGAACCAGAAGCGCTGCGACGGCGCGACGTGCCGGCCGCCAGGGATAGTGAACGCGGCGCCCCACTGGGCGCGGGTCACGATGGCCACCATGGTCAGCCCTCCGCGTCAGGTATCTCAGGGGGCAACTCACCGCCGTCGGTCTGGCCGTCGCCCGGCTCTAAGTCGACCGGGTCCTCCGTGCACACCATGGGCGGCTCGTGCTGGTGATCCGGGTGCTCAGGGTCCCAGTCCTCGGCGTCGTAGGCTCCGGCTGTCATCTGAATGCCTCCCGCGGACAGGACGAGTTCTCGTTCAATGGGTGTCTGCCGTATGGGCCAAGCAGAATGCCGCTGCGTGCGTCGAGCGGATGAGGGAAGTATTCCGTACGAACATAACCGAGCGCTCTTCGGCCGATTGGAGTGCACTAACCGTAAAACTGCGGCCACAATTCGTTACCCTGCCACTGAAGTGCAGAGATGACAAGACCTCAAGCCGATCAAGTTCTGCTTCATCTGCCTCAGCAGGCCATTCTGGACGCATTTTTACCAGGAGCTGCGGCCCAGTCATGAATGGCGGCAACTGCTCGAACTGGCTTCCTGGCTGCGACAACCCGGACGAATATAGTGTCGATAACCGAGCCATTCTGACAATCATGACCTTCGTTCACCGGGCCATCACCCGCATCCCGCCGCACCTTCATTTCGCAGTTGACCGGGCCGGTCAAACGAGCGCAGCCCGAGCTTCCCCGGTGACCCGCGTCAAACACGGCCAGACCACCCAGGTTGCCTGAGCACCGGACGTTCCACTGAAATTGTCCGGGATGTAACTTTACTGAGTGTAGCCGGGGCAATTGTTTCAGTGAGGTCGCTTCCGTCCGCGACTGCTGAGAGTAGCTATGCAGGATGACGTCTATCACTACCCACCCGACCTGATGGCCTTATTGACCGACGCGATCCCGCTGTTATGCAGGTCCAGAGCCGACGTACTCACCTTTTTCCGAGGCTGCGGCGTGCCTGCCGGGATGACCGATGACCTGCGCCGCTGGTTCAGCAAGCACGAGATCACGCGGGCGGTTCTCGCCCGGCTGAACGAAGGCGGCGACCGGATGCTGGCGCAACGCCGGGAACTGATCAAGCGCGTCACTCAGTTCCAGGACTTCTCCGTGTGCCATCCCGATGATCAACTCAAGGCGCGCGGGGTAGTGGTCGCCATCCGCGATCTTGTGAACGTCAAGGACGCGTTCACGAAGATGAGCCTGGAGCGCGAGCGGGAGCGGCAGCAGCGGGTTCAGCAGCACGAAGCCGAGGCAGCAGCCAAAAGGCGCGGCCGCGAGGAGCGGGAGGATCTCCGGCACCGGCTGGCCGGGCTGGTTTCCATGGCCAGTCCGCAGCGGCGGGGCATCGCGCTGGAGGGAGTGCTGAACGACATCTTCAGGATGGACGGAGTCAGCGTCCGAGATGCCTTCTCCATCAGGAACGATCACGGTCAGGTCACCGAGCAGATCGACGGGCTCATCGCGCTGGGAACGCAGCTGATCCTGGTTGAGGCCAAATGGCACAGCGAACCGCTGAGCAAGAGCGACGTATCCGCGCATCTGGTCAGCCTCTACAGCCGGGGCGATGTGTATGGCCTTGTCGTGTCCTACTCGGGTTTCAAGCCGTCCGCTATCGAGATCTGCAAGACGGCCCTGGCTGACCTCGTGGTGGTGCTCGCCGAGGTGCACGAGCTGCTCATGTTGCTGGAGGACCCGGATGCGAGCCTCGGCGAATGGCTCCAGGAGAAGATCATCAAGGCCAGCGTTGACCGGGTGCCGCTCTACCGGCCGGGCACTCGCGGCATGTCGGGACCGGGTCCGCCGCCGGCGAACGCGGTGACCGGCTTGCCGGCCTGCAGCCTTTGCCGGCAACGTGGCGTTCCGGCTGGCCCGGCAGTCCGTTACCGGCCGCTCAGCGGATGCCGGAATACCGCTGTCGCGCCGCGTCATCGCGGATCAGGCCACCCCCTTCCCCGAGCGTCGCCGCCGAATCTGGCTGGATGACCGGGTCCCGCGAGGAGCGTGCGGGCCGGGTAGCGGTGGCGAGGCCTCGGGCGGGGTAATAGCCTGTCCGCGAGTCTCACCCCAACGCAGCCGGAGGTCGATGTCGCCGTGCCACCTCAGCTGGCGCGGACTGCCGGCGCCCGATCGACGCCCGGCTGCTGGTCGCTGGCTTCCCGGGCGCTCGGGCTAGTCCTGACGGTGCTGGTCGCAGCCGGGTGCGCGACCGCGCAGTCGCAGGCGGGCGCGACGCCGCCCCGCTCTCCGGCCCCGGCGAAGCCGTCACCGACCGCATCCCCGAGTCCGAGTCCCAGTCCGTCCCCCAGCGTCATCGCTATCGCGCCACCGCCCGCGGGCCTGCCGCAGACGCGGGAGCTGCCCAGCGCCAGCACCCAGGTCTTCGCCGACGAGATGACTGATCTATGGACGGCGATCGTCACCGGAAACACATCCGTCGCGCTCCAGTCGTTCTTCCCGCTCAGTGCCTACCAGCAGGTCAAGGCCATCTCCGATCCGACGGCGGACTGGAACAGCCGGCTCGTCGGCGACTACGTCCTCGATATCCAGGCGGCGCACTCCTTCCTCGGGGCAAGCGCCGCGAACGCCCAGCTCGTCCAGGTCATCGTGCCCTCGCCGCAGGACGCGGCCTGGATTGACCCTGGCGGCTGCTACAACAAGGTCGGCTACTGGCACGTGCCGGGATCACGACTTGTTTACCGGGTCAATGGCCAGCTGCGGTCCATCGGGATCGCCTCGCTGATCTCCTGGCGCGGCCAGTGGTATGTCGTCCACCTGGGTGCCGTGGTCCGCAGCACTACCGCCGGTATCGTGGACGATCCCTCACTCGGGACGGGCGCGACAGGGCCGCCAGGCGGCTGCTGACCGTACGGTGTCACACTCCCGCGCGCGGTGGTGTCAAGGTGGTGACACCGACCGAGGGACTGTGACATGGCCGACAACGAGCTGCTGGCGGCTGCTTTCGAGGAACATCGCCCGCATCTGCGCGCCGTCGCCTACCGGCTGCTGGGCTCGCTAACCGACGCCGAGGACGCCGTCCAGGACACATGGCTCCGGCTCGGTAAAACCGACGTCAGCGACGTCGAGAGTCTCGGTGCCTGGCTGACGACGGTGGTCGCCAGGGTCTCGCTCAATATGCTGCGTTCTCGCCGCCGGGAGACGCCGGTGGGCGAGTGGTCAGCCGCGGCGGAGGCGGCTGCCGCCGCACCGGGCACAGTGGCCCCGGCCAGCGCAGCGGATCCCGAGAACGAGGCGGTGCTGGCGGACTCGGTCGGAGTCGCGCTGCTCGTTGTCCTGGACACTCTGTCCCCCGCGGAGCGGATCGCGTTTGTGCTCCACGACCTGTTTGCCATGCCGTTCATGGACGTAGCGGCGATCCTTGGCCGCTCGACCGAGGCGACCCGTCAGCTGGCCAGCCGGGCCAGGCGGCGGATACAAGGCGCGCCGAGCCGGGACAGCGCTGCCGACTTTGGGCGGCAGCGGGAGGTGGCGGCGGCGTTTCTCCAGGCCGCCCGCACCGGAGACTTCATCGCGCTGGTTGAGCTGCTGGACGCCGACGTCGTGCTGACGGGTGACGCCGACGTCGCGCCATCTGGAGAGCCGATGGTGCTGGCGGGCCTGGACAGGGTCGCCAGGGGCGCCAGTGCCGCATCGGAGCGGGCGGTTCATTCTCAGCTCGCCCTCATCGACGGGCAGGTGGGCATCGTGTACGCGCCAGCTGGCCGCCTGGAAATAGTGCTGGCCTTTACCGTCAGCGCCGAGTCGAGAATCACCAAGATCAGCATTATCGGGAACCCTGCAACCCTGCGCCGCATGCACCTGGCGGTGCTACCGGAATAGGCCCGGAAGCTCTGCCACCGTCGTGACGTGCGCCTGCCGGGGGAAGACCTTCCGCATGAGCACGCCATGCACCTCAGGGTCCCGGTCCGCGCAGCCGTCCGCGAGGACGACGACCTGGTAGTCGCGGTCGCTGGCGTCGCGCACCGTTGACAGCGTGACACCGCTCGTACTGATCCCCGCCAGGATCAGGGTGTCGATGCCGAAGCCGCGCAGCTGAGCGTCGAGGTCGGTGGTGGAGAACGCCCCGACCCGGGTCTTGCGCACGACAATATCGCCGGACCGCGGCGCTACCCGCTCGTCTATTGCGGTGGCAGGTGAGCCGGAGTCAAACGTCCGGCCTGCCGCGGAGACGACCGCCGCCATCCGGCTGGTGGGCGGGAACGAGGCGTAGTCCGCGTCCTCGAATGCCACCCGGACGTAGCCGACGTGGCCGTTCCGCTCACGGACTGTGGCGATGGCCGCAGCGACGCGCGCCAGCAGGGCATCGGCATCAGCGATCTGACTGACGACTCCGTTCTGGTAGTCCATCACGAGCAGCGCGGTGCGGTGCGGATCGAGAGCGAGCGGTGCCTGGGTGGTCACCTGATTCCTCCTCTGCTGGGGTGCTGGGCAACGAGTCGACCGGGAACACCGGAGCCTGCTCGGCGTCCAGCAGCGCGCGCTCGGATTCCGGGTGCACGTACCGGCCGCCGCGCAGTACAGACGCCACGCCAGCGATGACGGCCAGGCTTGCCGAGACGATGAGGACCACGATGAGGCCGTCGTGGAAGGGTCCGGCGATCAGTCCGGGGAAGAAGGTCCGGCCGGTGAGGATCTGACGGCTGGCGGCTGGGAGCGTGGACAGCACGCCGTAGTCGGATAGCAGGTGCTCTACCGGGTTTACCCCGAGGACGGCTGAGAACAGCGATGACACCGGGGGCAGGTTGCCGATCTGGTGCGCGGCGTGCGGCGGGACGCCGTGTGCTAGCAGGCCGCGGGTCAGGGTGTGCGGAAGGCTGGCCGCCAGTCCGGCGATCATGAGCGAGAAAAAGATCCCGATGGAAAGCGCCGTGCCGGAGTTCTGGAATGTCGACCGCATGCCCGACGCAGCGCCGCGCTGCCGGGCCGGGACGCTGCCCATGATCGAGGATGAGTTGGGTGCGCCGAACATGCCGCTGCCGATCCCGTTCGCCGTGATCAGCACGGCGAATGCCCAGTACGGGAACGACACGGGCAGGAAGATCATCCCGATGAAGCTGCCGGCGAACACGGCCATGCCGGTGGTTGCGATGCCGCGCGACCCGAACCGGTCGGACAGGATGCCCGCGGTGGGTCCGGAGACCAGGAAGCCGGCCGTGAGCGGCAGCAGGAAGATGCCCGCCCAGAGCGGCGTGTCTGAGTAGTTGTAGCCGTGCAGCGGCAGCCAGATCCCCTGGAGCCAGATGATCAGCATGAACTGCAGACCGCCACGGGCGATCGCGACCAGGAGCCCGGCGATGCTGCCAGCCGTAAACGCCCTGATCCTGAACAGGCTGAGCTGGAACATCGGCTCGGCGATCCGGCTCTCGATAACCGCGAAGGCGGCGAGCATGCCGACACCGCCGGCGATCAGGATGATGACGACCGGGTTCGCCCAGCCCATGATGTGGTGCTGATACGGCTGGATGCCGATGGTGATGCCGACCAGGACGCCGCCGAGGCCGAGCGCGAACGTGATGTTGCCCCACCAGTCGATTCTGGCGCGGTGCCGCTCGCCGCGCTCGCGCAGCCGGTAGTAGGCCCACACTGTGCCGTAGATACCGACCGGGACGTTGACCCAGAACACCGCGCGCCAGTCGATGGCCGCCAGCAGCCCGCCCGCGACCAGCCCGATGAACTGGCCGGCCAGGCCAGCGATCTGGTTGGTCCCGAGAGCGAATCCGCGCTGGTCAGCCGGGAACGCGTCGGTCAGGATGGCCGCTGAGTTAGCCATCAGCATGGATCCGCCGAATGCCTGCAAGAGCCGCCATCCGATAAGCCACATGGCGCCATGACCGCCGGTGAAGGGATCGAAGGACAGCAAGATCGACGCAATGGTGAAGACCACGAATCCGGCGTTGTAAATCTTCACCCGGCCGTACATGTCGCCGAGGCGGCCGACGGTAACGACCAGGACTGCCTGGACCAGCCGGTAGCCCATGATCATCCACAGCAGGTAGGCGATGTTCCCCGGGGCCAGGGGGTCGAGGTGAATTCCGCGGAAGATGGCCGGCATCGCGATGATGACGATCGACCCGTCGAGAGTCGCCATGAACATCGACGCCGTCGTGTTCGCCAGTGCTACCCACTTGTAGCGATCGTCCGCGGTCGTCCCCGGCTTCCTCGTCATTCACCCATCCCGGTTGAGCTGCTCAGATTTCCTGAGCCAGCCGCTCGAGCAGCCGAGTGGCCGCCTGCAACTGGCGTAGTTCCGCGCTGGTGAACCCGGCCGCCAGCGCGCGGGCGATGCGCTGGGTGCTCCCGTTGCGCCGATCGGCCAGCACCACGTGCCCAGCAGGCGTCAGGTACAGCACCGCCCGTCGTCCGTCCTTCGGGTCGCCGCGCCGCGCGACCAGGCCGCGGGCCTCAAGCCCGCCAATCGTCGCCCCCATCGACTGCGGGCTGATCTGCTCCAGCCTGGCGAGTTCACCTGGCGTGGCCGGGCCACCGCGGTCCAGCCTGGCGAGCGCCGAGCTTTCCGGCAGTGTCAGCTCGCCCTCGGCCGCCTTGATCTGCCGCAGCCGCCGCCTCAGCAGCCCGACGCTGACCCGCAGCGCATCGGCCACTTCGACGACGTCGGGGTCGTGCCCGACGTCAAGGTCCTGCACCATAAGTTAAGCCTAGCCTAATAAGGTTAGGCTTACTAATTTGGGGTGGGCCGGAACAGAGCACTGGGGACTTTGTTCAGCGCTTGGGCCACCGCCAGGGCGGCTGGTCCAGCGGCTCGCGGCCGGCCACGGCGGTCTGGCCGAACTCCTTGACCAGCTCGACAGCGGTCAGCTCAGTCTCAGCCCCGCTCGCCGCCCTGGCGATCGCGTCGATCAGCGCGCCCGAGTGAGACACGGTGATCACTTGCGTGCGCCCGGCAGCGCCGGCGATCAGCTGGCCTAGCGCGGGTAGCAGGTCGGGGTGCAGGCTCGTCTCGGGCTCGTTGAGCACAAGCAGCGCCGGCGGCCGCGGGCTGAGCAGTGCCGCTATCCACAGCAGGTACCGGAGCGTGCCGTCGGACAGCTCGGCCGCGCTGAGCGGCCGCAGCAGGCCGTGCTGATGGAACTGCAAAGACAGCTGGCCATCGTCGGCTTGCGCGATGACGAGCGAACTACCGGGGAACGGGGCCGCCACGGCCTCGTCCAGCCCGGCCGCGTCGCCGATCTCCCTGATGGTCTGGAGCGCCGCGGCGAGGTCGCCGCCGTCGTGGCCGAGCACGGGCGTCCGGGTGCCGATCCGGCTGCCCCGGGCGGGCGCGTTCGCGTCGGTGCGGATCTGGTCGTAGAACCGCCAGGACCGGATGCGGTCCCGCAGCCCGAGAAGTTCCGGCGCGCGCTGCGGGTCGGCGAACTCACTGAGCATGCTGTCGTACTCGCGGATCGGCACCGGGTCCGACCAGTCACCGGCGTCGTCCCTGACGCGAACGAAGCCGCCGAGCCGGTCGCACAGCATCGCCGACGGTCGCAGCACCGGCCCGGTCCAGACGGACTCACGCTTGATGATCGGGTCCCGGCCAAATGCCGTCGTCCTCGTCCTGTCCGGCGGCGGCAGCCCCAGGTCGATCGCATAGCCGAAGTCGTCCTCCCCGAAGCCGAGCCGCAGGGCGACCGGCTGTGTCCGCGCCGTGCCCTGCACCGGGTAGCGGCCCTCGCGGACCGCGCGGCCGATGCGCTCCGGTCCCGCCCAGAGCACCGACGGCAGGCCGCCCTCGCTGGCCAGTGCCGCGACCATCCCGTTGCGGGCGCCGTCGGCCAGCAGCCGCAACGCGCGGTACAAGCTGGACTTGCCGGTGCCATTCCCCCCGGTCACGACGTTGAGGCTGGTCAGCGGCAGCACCAGGTCGCGCAGTGACCGATAGTTCTCGATCGCCAGCGTGCGGAGCACGGCTCGACCATACTCAGCAGATTTCCCCGGCGAGTTGACTCTCCTGTTACCGGAGACCCGAGGGTCGAGACATGACGAACACACGGCCCTCCCCGGCGGTTGCGCTGCAGGAACACGCAGTTCCGCTGCGCTCGCCACTGCCAGCCCTCATGATGGCGGTTTTTGCCGTCGTCCTTGATTTCTTCGTGGTCAACGTCGCGCTGCCGTCGATCCAGGCCGATCTGCACGCGGGCAGCGCGGCGACCGAGTGGATTGTGGCTGGCTACGGGCTGGCGTTCGCCGTCCTCATCATCACGGGCGGCCGGCTCGGCGACCGGTTCGGCCGGCGGCGCGTCTTCTGCGCGGGGCTGGCGCTGTTCGTGGTGGCGTCTGCGATGTGCGGGCTCGCCGTCAGTCCGGCGGTGCTGGTGGCCGCCCGGCTCGCGCAGGGCGCTGGCGCCGCGCTGATCAGTCCGAACGTCCTCGCCGTCATCGGTGTCGCCTTCGCCGGCCGGGCGAGGGTGCGGGCGATCACCATCTACGGAGTCGTCATGGGACTGGCGGCAGCAGGCGGCCAGTTGCTCGGCGGCCTGATCATCGCGGCCGATCCGCTCGGGCTCGGCTGGCGCACGATCTTCCTCATCAACATCCCGATCGGCCTGACCGCGCTTGCGCTGTCGCCGCGTCAGATCGTCGAGACCCATGCACCGCAGTCCGCGAGGCTCGACGTGCGCGGCGTGGCGCTGGTGACGCTGGGTCTGACCGCGCTTGTTCTCCCGCTGGTCGAGGGAACCGCGCTGCACTGGCCACCGTGGACGTGGGCCAGCCTGGCGGCAGCCCCGCTCCTCCTCGGCTCATTCGCCGTCGGCCAGGCTCGCGCCGAACGCGCCGGCTGTGCGCCGCTGCTGCCTCCGTCGCTGTTCCGCAGGCCAGAGCTGGCGGCCGGGCTGGCCACTCAGCTCGCGTTCTGGTGCGGAATGGCGTCACTGTTCCTTGTCCTCGCCCTGTACCTGCAGCTGGGCCGGGGCCTGGACGCCCTGCAGGCCGGCCTCGTCTTCACCGTCCTGGCGGCGTTCTACCTGGCGACCTCGCTGCGCGCGCCCGCGATGACGCTGCGATACGGGCGCCGCCTTATCGCGGCCGGCGCGCTGGCGCTCGCGGCGGGCGAAGGCGGGCTCGTCCTGGCGGTCGCCGAGCAGGGCGGCGCCTCAGTTGCCTGGCTGGTTCCTGGCCTGGCCCTGGCGGGAGCTGGCATGGGTCTGTGCATCACGCCGCTCACCTCGACGGTGCTCGCGCACGCCGACCCGCAGCGGGCGGGGGCGGTGACCGGCGCGCTGTCCACCATGCAGCAAGTGGGCAACTCCGTCGGCGTCGCTGTCACCGGGGTGATCTTCTTCGGACTGCTGCCGAGCGGATACGCCCGAGCCTTCGAGGTCAGCCTGGCGGAACTCGCGGGCCTGACCTTGTCCGTCGCCGTCCTCGCCGTCGTGCTGCCAGGACGTTCCCCGCAGGGTGGGCAATCCGCCAGCCCGGACGAAGCTGACGGGAGCGAGCCGGATGCTTGACTGGCCGGCCGGAGATCGCCCGAGAATCGGGTACATGCGGACCCTGATCTCGATCGGCGACTTCGCCAAGATGACGCACCTGAGCGTCAAGGCGCTGCGCCACTACCACGACGTGGGCGTGCTGGACCCGGCCGAGATCGACTCGTCCTCCGGCTACCGGTACTACGAGCCGGGTCAGGTCGTGGCGGCGCAGGTTATCCGCAGGTTCCGCGACCTGGGGATGCCGCTCGAGGACATCCGCGCGCTGCTCGGCGCGCCCGATGCGGCGGGCCGCAGCGAGGTCATCATCGCGCATCTCGACCGGATGGAGTCGCAGCTGTCGCAGACGCAGACGGCCGTGGCCTCGCTCCGCTCGCTACTCGAGCGGCCGCGCCAGCCGGCCACGGTCGAGCATCGCAACGTCGGCCCGGCACTGTCGGTGGCGGTGGCTGAGCGCGTCACCGAGTCCGCCCTGCCTGACTGGTGGCGCGACGCCTTCGGCGAGCTCTATGCGACGCTCGCAGCGGCCCGCGCGCAGCCAGCGGGACGGCCGGGCGCGCTCTATCCGGCAGAGCTGTTCGAGACCGAGATCGGCGAGGTCGTGGCGTTCGTGCCGGTCACCTCGCCGGTAGCGTGCTCCGGCCGGGTTGCGATGCGCGAGATCCCGGCCGCAGAGCTCGCCGTGGCCGTACACCGAGGTCCTTTCGCCGATCTTGATCAGACCTATGCCGAGCTGGGCAAATACATCACCGCCCGAGAAATCGGGGTGGATGGTCCTATCCGTGAATACTATGTTGTCTCGTATTTCGACACACCCGAAGAATCGCTTCACGTAACAGAGGTGTGCTGGCCGGTATTTCATACCGGGGCGCCCTGACAGGTAGCAGTCGGAACCATCACATACCCGTCGCTTGCGCACTGGACCAGCCCAGATGTAGCGCCGGGGTCGACCTGCGGCGGACGTGCCGAAAGCAGGGCGCCGTATTCCGGGACATCCCGCGGAGGCGGGTAAATAACATTTCGGGTCTGCTGCGAAACCCCTATAGGGCTGTCCGTGGATCGGTGGTACTGTCGGGCAGTCAGAGCATTGAAATAACGGGGAAAATCAACTCCGGAACGGACTGCTAACCCTTACTAGGGCCTTTAGTTAATGGCTGGTTCAGAGGGCGGCTTTATGTTGCCCGGCAGCGGGGACCAGCCAGGCCGGGAGATTGCGTCGCGCCGGGGAACGAGGTGACGCAGGTGCCTGCGCACGCAGGGCGGCTCCGGCCATTAGAACGCTGCATCTTCACGCTGGTCTTCGCCCTCATGGCGGGCTTCGTGGCCCTCGTGGCCTTCATGGCCACGACGACTCAGGGGCACAGGCTGCTGGCCGGGCCGTCGCTGGCCCAGCGACAGGTCCAGGCGGGGCTGCGCTCGCAACTGCGGGCGTCAGACACTCGCGCTGGCTCGGCGCGGACGCGCCAGCCAGGAGACCAGGCCCGCGGTAAGGCTCCGTCTCCGCAGCTGCTCAGCGCCGCATTAGCGGATGCGCTGCGCCCCGTGGTCGACAGCGATCCCGGCCAGCTCGCTGTGGGCGTCGTGGACCTGAACTCGGGCCAAGCGGCTACCTACGACGCCGATTCGGTACTTCGCGGTGGCGCCGTCGTGACCACGGACATCCTGGCGGCGCTGCTGCTCCAGCACCAGCAAGCCGGGACGCCGCTGAGCGATCACGAAGCTGACCTGGCGGCGGCCATGATTGAGAACGACAGCACCACGGCGGCGAGCCAGCTCTGGACCGCCATCGGCGGGGCGCAGGGCCTGACGGCCGCCAATGTCACTCTGAAGCTGCACCATACCTCCCTCGCGCCGGGCGCTAGCTGGACGTGGGTCGGGACAACTGTTGCCGATCAGCTGCAGCTGCTAGAAGACATCGCAGCGCCGCAGTCGCCGCTCGACTCGGCTTCTCGCGACTACGCCCTCGGCCTGATGACAAGGGTCGCGGTCCCGCAGCCGTGGGGCGCGCTGGCGGCAGCGACAACAAACACACCCGGCGCAGTCGCGGACGGCTCGATGGTCGGCCCCCGATGGGTGATCGGCAGCATCGGAGTGATCCAGCGGGACGGCCATGAACTGCTGGTCGCCATCCTGTCGGATCGCAATCCGGCGGAAGGCCCGGCCGTCACGGCAGCCAGGGCCGCGGTGCTCGCCGCGGCCAGGGCCGTCAGCTAACTGTCGGTCCTGGGTCACTGCCCGACCCGACCGCGTGCGCCGCGGTGTTGACGGCGTCCACGAGGTTGTCGGTGGCGGCCAGCAGGCCGTATGCCTCACTAGCCGGGGACCCGCCGTCAGGCGGGTCGGGCCAGATGCCCTGCTGGAGTTCCCGAAGCGGCGGCATTCCGGCGGGCGGCTGCGGGCCGTCCTGGCCAGCCGCTCGGAGCGCCCCGGCAATCTGGCTCACGGCACCGGACACGCCGCTGGCGAACCGGTCGAGGCCGGGCTGAAGCCGCGAGTCGAGCCGAGCGCCAGCCGGCCCCGCGCCCCGGTGGGCGGTCACCACGGCCCCGAGCGTCAGGCTCGCCTGAGCGACCCGATGGCCGGCCGATTCGAGTGCCCGCGCCGTGCGGGCCGTCATCGGCGGATGATCAGGCTCGCCGGCCAGCCGGTTCGCTGACGCCTCGGCGTTGAGCCGCGCCCGGCGGGCCTCAATCCGGAGCTGACGAAGCACGAGCGCATCGGCACCCCCGGGCCGCGTGTACGCCCGCAGCAAGGTGCTCGCGTAGCTGCCCTGGGTGAGGAAGAGCCGGGCGAACTTCTCCGCCGCGGAGGTTCCCTCCCAGGTGGGCCACACCAGGTAGGACACGATCGCCAGCCCGGCGCCCACGCCGGTTCCGATCAGCCGGGCGACGGCAGTCGGCTCGGGGGGCAGCCCGAGCAGAGCGAGCAGCACGACCACGAAGTCGGTCAGGAACACGCCGTAGAGGAGGTTGTTCACGGTGAAGACGGCGTAGGCGGCCAGCAGGGAGACGCCGATGCCGATCAGCAGCGCCGTCAGGCTGATCCTGGCCAGCTGCACGGTCGCCAGCCCGAGCACGGCACCCACCACAGTGCCCGCAGCGCGCTGCAGTCCCCGGTACAGCGTTGAGCTGTAGTCCGGCCGGAGCACGATGAAGACCGTGAGCACAGCCCAGTACCCGTGACTGAGGCCGGCGGTCAGCGCGACTATCTCGGCCGCGGTGGTCGCGGCCGCCAGCCGGAGGGCGTGCCGGCCTGCCTCCGACGACGTGCCGATGCTGGCTCGCAGCGTCAGCAGGACGTCCATTCGCCATGCCTGGCGAACCGGGTGCGGCGGGGCGGCGCGGCCCGGCGCGGGCTCGGCATCGTTCAGCCGGGTGAGGATCCGGCAGGCGCTGCGGAGCTGACCGAGCAGCGCCTCGGCCGCCCACCGCCAGGCTGCGCCGGGATAGGTGACGGCAGCGTCGAGATCCCGGACGGCGACCGCGAGGTGGCTGTCTCGCCGCCCTGACCGTGCGTCGAGCTCGGCTGCCAGCTCCGTCAGCACGCGCGCCGCCACGCCCAGCAGGCTGTGGACGGCCTGGGCGGGCGGCCTGTCGGCCCTGGCGGCGACCGACGGGGCTGTCAGGGTCGCGCGGATTCGCACCGCCTCGTCGGCCAGGTCGAGCATGTGCTGGCGCGCCGCGGTGCGCAGCAGCGGGTTTGGGTCGGCCAGGACACGGCTGGCTGGCAGCTGATCCGGATCGGGCGGGCCGAGCTGCCCGGATGCCAGCCGGCTGGCATACACGGCGAGTGCCGTGTACGTCGCTGCCAGCGCCGAGCGCTCGGCGCTACCACTTCTCAAGGCCCACGATGAGATGACAAGCAGGCACTGCCACAGCCCGCCTGCCAGCACGAGCCCGGCCCGGACGGCCGCGTCCGCCGGGCTGAGCGGGATCGCGCTGCCAATGAGCAGCGCGACCGGCCACTGCAGCGTCACCGCCAGCACCGTAGGTCCGAGCGAGGCGAGCAGGCCGGTGGCGTACGCCCAGGCGAACACGAGCGGGACGAGCAGCCACGGCTGGTGACCGGCGGTCGCGCCGGCGAACGTCGAGATAGCCATCCCGCCTGCCGCACACAGTACGGCCATCACGCGGGTCCGGCTGACGCCGCGGAAGGAGACGAACCCGGCCGGCAGCGCGCCCAGCGCAGCGAAGCTGCCGTACTCGACCCGGCTGACCGCGACCCCGACGGCAAGCGGCGTCACGACGCCCAGTGCCGCGCGCACCGCCTGGCCGACGGCGAGGTCGCGCCATCGGAATGCACCGAAGTCGAGCCAGCCGGGCCGGCTGAGCTCGGCTGCGAGGAACGCCCGGCCGCTACGCAGGTCGGCCACCAGGCGCTGGCCGCCCCGCTGGGCTGCCCGCCTGGTGGGCGGCGGCCGACGCGGCGCCAGCTGACGGTCTCCGGCTCAGGCCGGACGGACCGTGCGATACACGGGCTGCCACATGTGCGACCGCACCTGCTCGCGCAGGTCGCCATCGAGCGCGACGCCAGCCACGCCGTCCTCGGCCGCGGCGCGCGCAACCGCAACAGCGACGGCGAACGAGGTCTCCCGCAAGGCTGCGACTTCAGGCAGCAGCGGAGCACCTGGCGTCCCTGCGTCGACGAGCCCGGCCACCGCGTGCGCCGCCGCACTGAGCATGTTGTCAGTGACGGCCCGGGCCCGGGCAGTGATCGCGCCGAGCCCGAGGCCAGGGAAGACGAGAGCGTTGTTCGCCTGGCCGATGACGTAGCGGGTGCCCCGGTAGTCGACGGGCGGGAACGGGCTGCCGGTGGCGACAAGCGCACGGCCGCCGGTCCACTCGACTAGGTCCGCCGGGCGCGCCTCGGCGAGCTCGGTGGGATTGGACATCGGCAGGATCACCGGCCGTTCTGTGTGTGCCGCCATGTCCTTGACGATGTCCTCGGTGAATGCGCCGCCGCGAGCCGAGGTGCCGACCAGGATCGTCGGGTGGATGCGGCGCACGACCTCGGCGAGTGCGATGCCGCCGAGGGCGGCATCGCGGCGCCATTCCGCCACCTCATCGCTGCTGCGGGCGTACCGAAGCTGGTCGGCGGACATCCGCTCGTCGCCCGCCTCGATAAGGCCGTACCGGTCGACCGCCCAGAACGCCGCCCGGGCGCGCTCCGGGGCCAAGCCGTCGGCCTGCA
>Ga0123356_10000298_pt1 | contig 57183 bp, 48 predicted proteins | sample TergutEmb28metaG_2_FD_92546 | JGI IMG/M metagenome (GOLD analysis project Ga0123356, IMG submission 92546) | Embiratermes neotenicus P3 segment gut microbial communities from Petit-Saut dam, French Guiana - Emb289 P3 | ecosystem: Host-associated > Arthropoda: Insects > Digestive system > Gut ...
CGGCGTACTGTTTTTTGCTCGTTTGCTCTGCGGTATTCATAAAAATCAATATCAACCATTGAAACAAACTCATCGGCATTGCATGTAATATCTTTCATTGATGACGGTCTTGGTATCTTTTTGCCATCGTCTTCCATATCAATACCCACTATGCCAATGGCATCACGTGCCATTTCAATAGCTTCCGTTAAATCATCCCCCCCGGTATCAATTTCAAAGTCCGGAACATGAACAGTATACCCTTTGTCGGCTTTAGTGAATTTTACCGGAAATGCAGTTTTCATTATATATCCTCCGTACTTGCAAAGTTTTCTTGCACTTTACTTCAGTCCTCGTCTTTTTATTATGTTTTGTGCTACAGGTTCTTTTATCTCTTTTTGGCGCGATATAGGCTCACAGTCCTTGCCGTTTGTAAAAATATCATGATTACCTCCTGCTCGTTTATACCACCAACCATTTTGCTCAAGTAGCTTTACAAGGTCTTTTCGTTTCATGAGCCGCGCCTCCGTACTTAATGTAATTATACACACTCAATACACACTTGTCAACTTTTTTCATTCCATGTCACCATAAGCATAGACCTTCGAGTAACTCGAAGGTCAAGTGTTTTTTGAACTTTTTTCTCAAAATTTTGATATAATTTAAGTGTCAGGGTGACATCCGTGTATCATACTCGCCGCCAAGGGTTTTGAAGTCTTCAAAAAATCCCGGGTATGACTTATTCACTGCGTCTGCGCCTTTTATTATAACAGGTTCGGTGCAAACGGTTGATATAACTGCTGCTGTCATGGCTATGCGGTGGTCGCCGAATGAGTTGACCTCGCCTCCCGTGAGGGTTGCAACGCCTTGTATGATAAAGCCGTCATCGGTTTGCGTGATATCCGCTCCCAAGCCTTTGAGCAGTGCCTCTACTGTTTGCAGCCTGTCGCTTTCTTTCATCCGCAGGCGACCTGCGTTTCTTATGATTGTTTGCCCTTTGGCAACCGATGCTACCGCCGCGAGCACGGGTACTAAATCGGGTATATTTTCCGCGTTTATCAGAGTGCCATGCAGTGCGTTCGGTGTTACGGTTACACTATCAGCCTTGCAAATCACGCCCGCTCCGAAGCATTTGAGCAGTTCAATGACTTCTTTGTCACCTTGTTTTGAGTTTAGGTCAAGCCCTGTGCATGTTATTGCTTTCTTTCCGATAGCACCTGCCGAAAGCCAAAACGCTGCATTTGACCAGTCGCCGCCGACCTGCAACTCACCCGACGGGTGAGTATTTTGTCCACCCGGTATGCGGAAAACATTTGCCTCATCTTCATATATTTTCGTGCCAAACAGGCTCTGTGCTTCAAGTGTCATATCAACATACGGACGCGACTCCAAAGTGCCTTGTATGCGTATTGTACTGTCGCCTTTGAGCAGCGGCAGCGCAAGCAATAGTCCGCTGATATACTGCGACGAAATGTTGCCCGAAAGTGTATACTCAGCAGCTTCGAGCTGACCCTTGCATGTAAGCGGTGATGTTCCCTGCTTTGTAAGCATACAGCCGTTTGAAGACATTATTTCATAAAGCGGGGACAGCGGGCGTTCGGGCAAACGTCCTCCCATTACAAAGTCTGCTTTTATACCGAGCGCTCCGCAGACAGGGAGCAGAAAACGCAGCGTTGCTCCGCTCTCACCGACGTCGAGTGTGTACGTTTTTTCTTCACTCTCGGCGCTTTTAAGAGTTGCTCGCTCTATCGGAGTGACAGAAAATCCGTCGTTTTCAGCGGTTATCACAGCACCGAGTGCGGTCAGGCAGCGTATCGTTGCTTCTATATCTTCCGAGCTTTCACTGCAGCCGATAAATGACTCATTCTCTGCAAGTGCCGCACAAATAAGAAGCCTGTGTGCTTCGGATTTTGAGGCGATTGCTTTTATTTTTCCGCCTTGTATAGGTTTTGTGATTTTAATGTTCATTAATTAATTTCTTAACCTCTAACCTCGCAATGTAAATTCATTTCTCTCGCATGAGAACGTCATCCATGCGTTCCACATGCGGTCGCTCCGCATCCATGCTCCGCTCAGAAATGAAATTTACATCGCTCGGATGCTACAATTCTAAAGCAATAATATCTTCCAGCTCTCCAACCGGAATTTCTTTCAATATACAACTGCCGGGTTTTTCGGGAAATACCATAGTTATACTGTCGCCATCACGTTTTTTGTCAGACAGGCAAACTTCGGCGAGGTTTTTTGCGTTGTACTTCGTTTTGTCCGGTAAGTCGGCTAAACTTGTTGGTAGTTTATGCTTTTGTAGAGTTTCTATAAGTTCGTCCAAGCAACTCTCGTCACAAAGCCCCATACTCACTGCCGCACGGGTTTCAACTGCCATTCCTATTGCAACAGCCGCGCCGTGCGAAATCTCGTAATTGCTGAGTTTTTCAATCGCATGTCCGACCGTGTGCCCGAAGTTTAGCAGCTTTCGGGTGCTTTGTTCAAACTCATCTTCTGCTACGATGTCGCGCTTTATTTCAATACAGCGGGATATGATGTCAGATAACGCAACAAGGGAGCAGTCCCCTAACACTTCAAGTAGTGTTTTATCTCTAATCATGCCGTACTTTATTACTTCTGCCATGCCGTCTGCAAAGACCTCCTGCGGCAGCGTTGACAGCAGGGAAACATCACACAGCACCAAGTCGGGCTGATAGAACGCACCGAGCAGGTTTTTACCCGCGGTGAGGTTCACTCCTGTTTTGCCTCCGACAGACGAGTCCACCATTGCCAGCAGACTTGTCGGTATTTGAACAAAATGAACTCCACGCATATAGCTTGCCGCTGCAAAGCCTGCTATGTCGCCGGGCACACCACCGCCGAGTGCAATCACCACATCGCTGCGGGTCAGTTTTTCAGCTGCAAGAAACTCTACAATCGAAAGATATGTTTCGGTGTTTTTTGAGACTTCACCCTTTGTAAACACGTGCTTTACAACCCTGTATCCGCTATTTTCAAGGCTGTTTATTAAGCGTTTACCATACAGCTCAAAAACCGTATCGTCAGAAATAATTGCTGCCACCTGTCCGCCGACTGTTTTTCGTATCATAGACCCGGCATCGTCAAAAAAGCCCGTGCCGATAATTACATCATAGGTTTTTGAAGCTTTGACAGTAACTTTTTCCATTCACTTTTCACTCCGCGTCCACTTCACCTTTTAGGCGGCTGCCTTCCTCGAGCAGTCTTACTAATTCCTCTTTGTCTTTGTTTGCCAGTGCATTTCGGTATTCGGATACCGACTTTATAAAACCGTCAAGCTCATCTATGAGATAATCGCTGTTATCCATAAACAACTCGCCCCACATGTCCGCGTTAAGCCGTGCCACACGGGTCAAGTCCCTGTAGCTCCCTGCCGAGTAGCCCTTGTGTCCGAGTGCCGTCGGGCTTTTTATGTAAGCGTTTGAAACGACATGCGCCATTTGCGAACTAAACGCAATCATTTCATCGTGTTTTTCCGCTGTTGTCACGGTCAAGTGTCCGAAACCGAGTGGTTTCAGCGTTTCTTCAAGTCTGCCGAACAAAACAGGGTCGTCGTAAACAGGCGGCACGAGTATCATGTATGCTCCTGCAAACAAATCCGCTCTGCTGTTTTTGAAGCCTGCCTTGTGGCTGCCTGCCATGGGGTGACCGCCGACAAAGACAAAGCCGTATTTTTCGGCAAGCGGAAAACACTGCGCGCAAACGGATTGCTTGACACCGCAGCAGTCGATAACAAGTGTGTCCTTGGCGATTTTCGACGCGTTTTCGCGAAGCCAATCAACCGCATTGCCGGGATTGATGGCAATAAAGACAGCTTCGCAATTTGCGAGAGTGTCCTCGCTGAGTTTACCGTTTATTGCACCTGTAAGCTCTGCAAAACTGAGCATGGCTTCGTCCGTGTCAAAGCCGTAGATTGTATGCTTTGCAGTTTCGTCACCTGCAAAAGCCTTTGCGAGCGACCCACCGATTAAACCTAACCCGACGATACCTATGGTCATGATGATTTTACCTCTTTATCTTCTAACACCAAGAAACTCAATCAAGCCCTCTTGAAGTATTCGCGAAAACGGAGCATTCGCATTTTCCGCCTGACTGTTTAACCATGAGGGTATTGTAAGAGTCTTTTTAACTGATTTTTTTTCGTGCTTTTTAAGGTATTCCATTTCGTCAAACTCAATTAATGCAATAAACTCATTATCATCTGCTTCGATCTGTTTTGGGTTGCTGCCAATCGGAAAACTGAACTTGCCGTCCTGCTGCTGTAAATATAGCCCAATGGCATCAACAGCCATTTTATACGCCTCATCAAGTGTTTCACCCTCTGTAAAACACCCGTCAAGGTCCGGAAACCGTATAGAGTAACCGAATTCTTCTTCTGTAAAAATAGCCGGATAATAATACTTTGCCACGTTAATACTCCCTTTCACCGAAGCTTCTCTAACCCGGCTTGTTTTAATATCGCTTTTTCCGTGCCGGGTTTAAGCTGCTTATTATGGTATGGTATTACAGTTGTCTTTCCGGTAGTCGGATTAAAGAACTTTCTGTGCGAACCGTTTGATTTAACAAAAATAAACCCGTTAGTTTCGAGATGTTTAATCATTTCTTTCGGTAGCATTGGCATTTTGGAACTCCTTAGAGCATTTGTATTATATACGTATTTGCACGTATTGTCAAGAGGTATTCAGTGAGTACCAACTACAAATAGCGTAGCACAATAAAATGAGGCTGTCTATAATCGTTTGAAAGGTAGAAAATAACCTGCAATATGTTGATTTTTTCTACATTTCACTTGCGGTGTAAACAGCACAAGTAGAGCACCTCATACTTGTAGATGAGATGCTCGTTTTTTGTTAATATTGCAAGTTCTAACACTTTTCGTTATATTTTGCAATATAAATATTATCCGATTAAACCTAACCCGACGATACCAATGGTCATGCTTCTACCGCCTTGCGTATCTTGTTCACTTTTGTCACCGTTTCGGCAAACTGCTCGGGCGTCAGCGATTGCGCGCCGTCGCAACGTGCGTTTGGCGGGTCATTGTGCACCTCTATCATGAGTCCGTGTGCACCTGCAGCGACAGCCGCCAGTGACATCGGCTCGACAAGACGCGCCATACCCGAGGCGTGGCTCGGGTCAACGATGACGGGTAAATGCGTCAGTTCTGCAAGCACGGGGATTGCCGAAAGGTCGAGAGTGTTTCGTGTATATGTTTCAAACGTGCGAATACCACGCTCACAAAGTATCACGTTGTGATTACCGCCCGCCATGATGTATTCGGCGCTCATGAGCAGCTCTTGTAACGTGTTTGCAAGACCGCGCTTGAGAAGCACGGGAGTTTTTATCGTTCCGAGTTCTTTTAGAAGCTCGAAGTTTTGCATGTTACGCGCACCGACCTGAATGATGTCCACGTTTTCAAAGAGCGGCAGATGCGTCACATTCATGATTTCGGTTATGATAGGCATACCTGTCTGCTTTTTTGCCTCGAGCAGCAGTTCCAAGCCGTCGGAACGCATCCCTTGAAAATCGTATGGTGATGTGCGCGGCTTAAACGCTCCGCCGCGAAGTATTGTTGCACCTGCGGCTTTTACGCTTTTTGCAATATCGAGTATTTGCTCGGGGGACTCCACCGAGCATGGTCCTGCTATGATGTGAAAATTTGAACCGCCGATTTTTATCCCTGCAGTCGGAGTGCCGACTTCAATCACAGTGTCGTCGGGGTGAAACTTGCGGTTTGCAGCCTTAAACGGCTCGCTGATACGTTTGACCGAGTCGACCATATCGAGACCTTCGAGCAAATCGGTGTCAACCTTGCTCACGTCGCCGATAAGCCCGAGTATTGTATAAAACTCACCTTGCGACAGGTTTACCTTAAGCCCGCGGTCTTCGAGCCATTTGGTGAGTTTTTCGATTTGCTCCTTGGTAGCGTTTGGTTTAAGTACAGCAATCATTGCTTCGCTCCTTAGTTGGATAGTTCTGTTATACGCGCATTTATGTCTTCTAAAATGTAACTTTCACCATGAACATGAAGTAACTCAAAAAAATCGGTTACAAACTTAAATAAATCATACTTGTTAAAGATTTCATATACCCCTGCACCGGACAATCCCCGTGCACGCTTTACAATTTCCATGCAATAGACCAAAAACTCCGACTCTTTGCTCATATCACTGCTCCTCCGGATATGTTATGACGCCTGTTGATAATTCCTCGTCCAGCATCGCATAGAGGGTCTGTGCACTCAAGTGCCACAGCTTTGCCTCCTCCTGCTCTAAAGTTGCATATAATTGAGAATTATATAGAACCTGTATAGCTTCATGTTCCGTAATGTTTTTGTTTTCAATAAGCTGCGACAATATTCGAGGCACAAGAACAGCAAGAAATGCCGGCAGTTGATTTTGGTTCATTTTGAAGCCTCCCTCGGGTCAAAGGCTTCTCTAAAAATCAGCAGATTTAATGCAGCCTGTGTTTTAAGAACAATTTGGTCGAACAAGGGATTTATCTTAAAGGACTTAATTGCCTGCTCCTTTGATAGAATACCGCTTTCGTACAGTCCGATTGTTGCATACACTTTATCGTTAGCTACAGCTCCAACCGCCACATCATATGCCTTACCTGTATATGTATCTTTTCGGTTTTGACAGACAAAATCAAACCAATCTTCATTTGGTTCGTTGAAATGCAATATTTCCAGTTCCGCCATTGCTTTATCCATATCAAAATCATAGGCACTGACATATTGCATATTTTGCTTGCGCCGTTTCATAACAACATCAGCGAACTCAACAGCTTGTGCGTAGTTCTCTGTGGTGTAAAATCCAATTCCAAAATCAAGAGTGCGGTTCGGCATTATTAATCGGGGTTTATCAACAGCCATAGTGCTTCCGTGATACAAAATCATAGCAAACACTCCAAAAATAATAGTAGTTTGATGATACAATACCTCTTGACTATTGTCAATGCAACAAATTAGGGACAGGAGTATGACAAACCCCCGTCCCCTTGTCATCTTGTCATTATTTTACTTATACTTCGCGCGTTGGCGGCGGATTACGAGCGCTACGGTGGCGGTGGCGGCGAGCGAGGTTATCAGCCCGATTACGAGTGTCTCGATTATCGACACAAGTCCGGTTTTCGGCAATGTGCCGCCTTTGTCATCTGTACCCTTTGAGCCGTCGGGGTCTTTCGGACCATCGGGGTCATCGGGGTCGTCCGGGTCTGTCGAGCCGCCCGGGTCATCCGGGTCGTCGGGGTCTTTTGTGTCGCCCGAGTCGCCCGAGTCGCCCGAGTCTCCCGGGTCGCCCGGGTCGTCCGAGTCATCGGGAATAAAGCGCAGGTCTATTTGCAACGAAACAGGAAGTTCTTCAATTTCCACCCAAATACTTCCCTCAGTGACCCAACCCTTCTTCACCACAACTTCATCTTTACCCGCAATCTTGGTATTGAGAGTTGTCTCAAAGTAGCCGTCTTCACCGACTTCTACCATTGCATACCCATACTCGCCGTCCAAGTCATTTAAGTTACGGATAACGATATAGCTCCAGTCAACCTTCCAACCCTCATCAGGCTTCCCGTAAACCTTTTTCGCTTTTTTGTACGGTTTTCCGCCCAAATCCGGCACGCCGTCTGCATTGTTGTTCATGTTTCCGCCCGTGCTATCGCAGCTTACAACAACCTGTCCACCCTGATTGCCTTCGGTCACGTTATTAACGGCAATCGTCGGAAGAAACTGCACATATATGTTGACAGCACGCGGCATATCCTCAACTTCTTCGCTGAGCACAAGCCTTACCGACCCGTCTGTTGTAAACTCCAGCTTTGCTCCGGCATCAAGAAATCTTTGCAGAAGATCAGGATAATCAGCATCGCAGTCTTCAAGAGCCTTTAGCTCTCCGTCATCGTCAAGATAGTTATTAACAACAACAGTGTTCCAATCAGTGCTGCCAAAGTCCAAATACTCAATGATAAAGAAGTCGCCAAGCACCCAGAAGAACTCCTCGTCGGGCTCCCACACAACAGACAGAGCATCGCGCTTTTCAACATCATCATCCCATTGCATTTGCCCGAAACCAAGCTCGACCCTTACCAAACCTCCGGCATTAGTGAGGTTGCCGGGATTTGTCGGACTTTGACCTTCGTTGTCCGTGATGTTGATTATTGAAACCTCTCTGAGCAGTACGTTATAAATCTCGGTCAAAGAAGGCTCGTCTGTGGGGTTTGTTCTCCCGCTTGTTCCAAAGGTTTTTTGCTTGTCGATTTCAAAGTCGTTAAACTCGTCAACCTCTACAACATTGAAGTATACACCTTGCGGCAGCACGAGCATAAAGCTCTGTTTGCGCCCGATTTCGATAAGTCCGTCATCTGTCATTTTTTCCGTAAATGCGTCTTTCTTATCCTCGTCCGTCAGCTTGTCATAGTCTTCAAACTTTCCGCCAAACACGTGGTAAACATGCCCTTTATAGAGCGTGCCGGGATTGTCTTCGTCAATCGGCTTGTCTGACAGGTATACCTCAAAAATGAACTTACTGTCCGCTTTGGGCAGCCAGTCTGAGTCCTTATATACCCAAAGTGAAGTTATCTCATACGGCAGCCAGTTTTCGAAGTCCGCATCATAGATGTGATGGTCGGGAGCAGAGCGTCTTTCACCTATAGAGCTGTTTGCGGGTGCATCTCCCGAGGGTTTGGGACTGTCGACCACAACTCCGTAAAACGGCGGCGCAATCTCCTGTATACAATATTGACGCAGTGTTAGCGGCAGTTTGTTCGGCACAAACTTTGTAAGTCCCGGTCCCGTAATTTCGTATGTCCAGAAGTCATTACCCTGAGCATCTTTGCCGTTCTTGTTTGTCCATTCTAAAGTGTACAAGCTTTCATCTACAGGTGCCCAATCGTCGGTTTCCGCATCGCGATAGTAGACCTTGAACTCCACATCATCCGGTCTTAAGCCGTATGCGTTGTTGTGGTCTATCCAATATTTTGTACCGGAAATTGAAATCGTTTCAACAACAAGCTCGTTTGTTATCGTTGTTTCATATCCGAGGACTTCAGTAGAATATTCATAATGCGTTCTTTGCTTGTCACCGATAAAGCCTGCTGTGCCACCGTTTGATGAGGTAAAATCTCTTTCTGTGGTACCGTCCAAGGCGGCAATCTCAAGCACTCTGTACTGCCACTCGTCACCATTTGTGTCAAACTTCGGCAGGTTTGTAAATATGTAACCTTGAGACTCTGCTGATGTCACTGTCATTTCATGTATTATATCACCGTTAATATCTGTCGCTTGTGCCCATGTGCCGCCGTCAATTCTTTTTTGAAGGGCAAATATCAGGGTTTCCGGTCTGACTGCATAAGAATTGTGGTAGTCTTCCCAGACTTTGTTCACCGTGACATCGACGGTATCTAAATTGTTTGTGACATCCACTTTCTGCGGCAAATCGGGAGTTGCTATATTACCGCTCAGGCTTGTTAAAGTCGGAGGCGAAACGCCGTTGTATTTGTAATCTGCCGTGTAGCCGTGAATGGAGGTTTCTTCGACTGTGTAACGCAGCAGTGTGCTTACCCCGTCCACAACTTTTCTGATTGGCAAATCATTCCATGTGGCTTCCCAGTCGGTCGAAGCATCGACAGTTTCGGGAGTTCCCACCGCTTCTTTGTCTGTTACACCATCGGAGTTTGTCGTCACATAAAGCTGCAGTTGTGCCGAGAGCGGCTGCATCTCAAAGCGGTCATTTTGGTCTTCCCAGTGTTTTTCGGCTGTGATGCTCATTGTCTTTGGCGTGTAGGAGTTAATTACCGTTACAGAGTTTGCGGGTGCGGCAATAATATCGCTGACATACAGGTCTTCGAGTGTGCTGTATTTACCCTCGTACTCCTCACCGTCATCTTCATCGCCACCGTTTATTTTATACTGCAACGAATAATCGCTTGGAATACCGGCGGGAAGCTCAACCACGCGATACTCACTCGGCGTGCCGTCGGGTCGATACTTCGGTAGATTATTCCATGTATACGTCCATGGCAAGGTGCTTGTTGCATAAAGGGTTACAGGCTCTGAAATAATCTCAAAATCCTCGCCCATGTCTTTAATGAGCACAACCTGCACACCGTTCGGACGCACGCCGTCCTGATTGTTAAAGTCTTCCCATTTTTTGCTTATCGTAATGCTGCGTCTTTCAAGAGTGTTTGTTATTGCAACTTTCAGGTTATCTCCGTCAGCTGTAGCTTCTACATACTCGTCGCCTCTTGAATAGCTGTATGGGAAGAATGTATCAGTGACTTCCAAGCCGCCGATTTTTACTTCCTTCACAGCGTACAGATACTTGCTTCCGTCACTGTTTTCAATCGGCAGGCTGCTCCATGTGCCTGTCCGGCCGTTATTATTATCGAGAGTAATCGGTGAAGCAATAGTACTTGGAACTAACGTCCATACCGGGTCTGTCGTTGTTCCTTCAAGGCGGAAGTACAGGTGCAGCTCTACCGCAGGTTTATCCGCTAAATCTGCCGTAAACGGATTATCAGTTACAATATCATCCCATACTTTTGTAACGGTCAGGATTGTAGTATTAAGTGTATTTTTGACAGTGACCGTATGAGTTCTCGGCATACTGTCTTCAATACTGCCACGCAGACTCTTGCGGAGGTCTGCCGTACCTGCACTGGTGCCGCCGGTATTATCAAGTGTATAAGTATACTCCTGTCCAAATCCGCTGAGCGCTGTATTGTCTGCGTTAAACTCCTTGACAAAGTAATAATACTGAGAGCCTTCTTTCATTATCGGCAGGTTTTCCCACAGGGCTGTCCATGCTTCAGGAATTGTTGACGCAGATACATTTTTACCTGCACCGTCAACAAACTCAACATCTGCGGCGCTTACATCACCCACACTGTCCGGATTGGTTGTTCTGTAAAGCCTAAACTGAACCGACGACGGACGTGTGTTAAATGGCGTACCAAGCGGATCATCGTCTAATCCCCAATCCTTGGTAACTGCTATATTCATAGTTTTTGGTGTGTAGGAGTTGCGTACGGTTACTGCGCCTGCAGCTTCGTCTATCTTAATGATACCGCTGACATACAGGTCTTCCAAAGTATCTTCGTTACCGGCGTATACACCTCCGAGAATATTTGTAAATGTTAAACCACTGCCGCTGCCATATGAAATTGTATAGCCGTCAACGCCAACCGGCATCTCAACAACACGGTATTCGCAGGGCGAGCCGTCGGGTCGATACTTCGGCAGGTTATCCCATGTAAACGACCATGGCGTAGAGGTTGTGTTAGGCAGCGTGACGGGGTCGGAAACTATCTCGTATGCCGTACCCATGTCTTTTATGAGGCGCACTGTGACAGTACTTGGTCTGACACCATCTTGGTTGTCATTGTCAAACCAATCCTTGCTGATTGTAATACTGCTTGTTTGAAGTGTGTTTGTGAGTGTTGCTTTTAATGTATCATCATTGGTGTCCAAGGTTGCAAGCACAAACTCTGACTGTCTTGCATAACTGTAGGGATAGTTTGAACCGGTTAAATCGGTAGTGCCGATTTTAGTTTCTTTCACGGCATAATGATATGGCACTCCATAACTGTTTTTGACCGGCAGACCAAGCCATCCATCTGTCAGCTTCGTCGCCGTCAACAAGGCTTCTGTTGCGCCCGGCATCGGAGCCCACTGCGTTGTTGATGTCGGCGGGTTTTCTCCGAGGAAGAAATACAACTCTACTGTTACATCAGGTTTTTGTGCAGCTGTCAAAACAAACTTCCCTGCAGTATCCACCCAATTTTTTGTAACATTTAAGTCTATAGTTTCAAGTGTGTTTGCAAGAGTTACCGTGTGCGTTCTTTGCGGGTTATCTGCAATACTTCCGCGTATACTGTTGCGGATGTCTGCAGTGCCGCCGCTTGTGCCGCCTGTGTTGTCAAGTGCATAGGTATATAACTGAGTATGTCCTTTGACGAGAGTTCCGTCGGTGTTAACTTCCTTAACAAAGTAGTAAAACTGAGAACTCGTTCCCGGTACTGTAGCACTTCCACCCACGTTTTTCATAATCGGAAGGTTATTCCACATAGATGCTGCTGTAGTCCACGGAATAGTTGACGAGGCAGATACATCTTCAAAACCGAGATATTCAACTGCTCCCGAGGTTATATTTGTTTCATCTGTATTGCCGACTAAACCCGAGTTGGTTGTCCTGTATAATCTAAACTGTATCGCGGTCGGGCGTGTGTTATCCGGAGCAGCAAGCGGGTCTGCTGTCGGCGACCACTGCTTTGTGACCCTCAGGTTCATCAGTCGCGGCGTGTAGTTATTTGTGATATCCACCTTGGCATTTGCTACGTCAGCTACACCTTTTAATTCCTCAATAGCACGGTCGGGCTCGTAAAGCCACAGATTAGTAGATACTCCGCCTATTACCCGGGTTATAAGTGTTCCTTTTTTTGTTATTTCGTTTTCTTTAAAGTCCGGCAGTTCGTAGTGCTGTACGGCTTCTTCAACCACATGATATGTGCTTGGTGTTGTTCCGTCTTGTCTGTACTTCGGCAGGTTTTCGAATGTGTGTGTCCACGGCACAGTATTTGTTGCACTGAGCGGCACCCTCGCGGATATCATTTCTTCCGGTGTATCCATGTCTCTGATGAGCCGCACATATACTGTCGCAGGTCTTCTGTCGTCTTGGTTGTTGCTGTCATTCCACGGCATTTTTGTGACTGTTATGTCGTTACGGGGCACAAGGGTGTTGGTGACAGTTGTAGGCGCTCCGACTGCGGTGAATACCCCATCTGTTTTATTATAACTGTAAGGATAAGCAGAACCGGTAAAATTCTCACCGCCGATAGCTACTTCTCTGACGGTATATTCATATGGTGTACCTGCATTATTTTCCGTAGGTAGTCCTGCGAATGTATAAGTCCAGCCGGGACCTCCGAACGTCTGTCTGCTGTTTGTGCCTGTTGCATCAATAAACGCACCGCCACCTTGCACCCTGTACATTAACTGCACTGTTACATTGGCAGTTTTGGCAAATTCATTATCCTCATAACCAACCCAGCTTTTATCAACTTTAAGTGATGTTGTTTTCAGTGTGTTTGTCAGTGCGGCAGGATTAATTGTTTGCTTTGGTTGATTACTCGTATACGTTATTGTGCTTGAGTTTGTGATGTTATAACCATGCATGGTTGTAATTACATCCCCGGCTGCATTTATTTCGACAACACGGTATTGTTGAGATCCTCCATTATGCCTTGCAACTAAATCTTCCCATGCGGGACTAAGGCTCCAACTGTTTGCCTGATTTAGCGTTTGAATTGCCGTTTGTGACTTGCTGAGCCTGCCTTCGTCACCATCACCACCGGTTCCGTTGAGCATTGGCGTCCAAATAGGAGTTGATGTAGTGCCTGTATTGCGTTCCAATCTCACGCGCACCGACGCAGGGCGAATAGCGTTAAGATTTGCATCGGCAGTACCAAGACCTATTGAAGCACCAATAATAGTACTGTCTAAGTTAACTCCTGTTCCCCAGCTTTTGCTTACACGCAGGTCAAATCTAATTTTTTGATGCATGTTGATAAACTCATATAATTGTTTGTCTTTATCAATAGACTCACCCAATGTAAATGATTTATCACCAAGTTCTTCCGGCGGTATTATCGGGTTATTATTGCTATCTAATTCATAAAAACCTCTCGGTGTATCTTGTCCAACTAACTCCTCAACCGTATATGTACTTGCTGTTCCTGTTGCAAGCCATGCCGGAACATTCCAACTGTACTCATATATATCGGGTTCATCCGCCTCCGGATCTGTATCGACTTTAGTATCAGTGTTATGCGCCAACCTAACATTCATCTCTCTGTCGCTAACATCGTCTCTTACAATCTTAAAGTCTACAAAAGGCGGTCTGAAACCATCTCTGTTATAATCATCATCCCATATTTTTCTGATTGTCAGCGGAATGAGTTCAACAGTATTTGTGACAGAAATACCGTCAGTATTGCCTGTTACTATAAACCCTGCAGCAGCTCCTGAGGTAATTGCCGCTCCGTTTATATGTGTCTCTATCAGGCGGTACTGTCTCTCTATGAGCACAGTGGCACCATACTTAGGTAATTGGTCGATAAACTCTACCAACATATCACTACTGCCGTCTAAGAGCTCAATTATTTCACTTTTATTAATTGTCAGTGTTACCAATGTAGGAGTTTTATCTCTAAAGTCTAACCACGTCGGATTAATAGCAGCTATACCTTCTTCGTGGTATTCAACCTTAAATGTGATACTATCAGGCAGCATGAGTGCGTATTCTTCAGGGGTAATTTCTGTTGGTGTTGGTGTTGTGTTCTTCCTCCACACTTTTTTCACATCAGTATCTTCTGTTTGCAGCGTGTTTTTGAAGTCAGCCAACATATCGCTGCCGCTTGCATTTGCTTTTACTCTTAAGCTGCCTTCAGGTATAGCTATAAGACCACCTGAAGTTATTTTTGTGCCGTTAGCTCCTATGTCCATTTCGTAATGGTGCCTCAATGCATCTGCTGCACTTTCTTCGACATAATAAACATACGGCTCGCCGTTTAGAGCATAACGGTATAATGACCTGCCGCCGATAACTCCCGATGTTATTCCGGCATCGGTGCTGCTTGCCGTAAATGTGTATGTCCATTCATCTGATGCATCTGTGGCATTTGTCCATGCAGATGCAGATGTATTAAGCCAGCTTGTTATCTCTCTTAATGTTTCCGGTTTTCCTTCAATTGCACGATACACTCTAAAAGTAAGCGCGGGTCTTGTGTTAAATCTGTTTTCGCTGTCATTTACCCATGTTTTTGTGCCTTGTAAGCGGACAAATGTACTCAGGCTCTCATCACTGCTTGAACCGTCGTATTTGTTGGTGGCTTCGTAGTAAAACTCTGCTGTGTCCTCAGGGGTTTCTCCATCATCTCTTGACGTACCTAAGTTATCACCAAATCCACCACCGGTGAACGCATAACCGTCTAAGTGCTCTTCAAGGTAGTATACATAAGGGAGTCCGTTGTAGCCTATTTGAAGAAGTTTTTTTACAGGTGTTTCTAAATCACCACATTCAATCCTCGGAATACCTGCTCCGGGTGTAACTCCGACGTCACCTGCACGCCATAAGTCAGCAGGAAGGAACACCTGCCGCCCGTCATAACCTGTCGCACCATAAATGATTTCCTTTTCACCGACTTTAAGTTTTGAAGCTTCAATAAGCTCACCGGGTTTTTCCGGGTCTTCCATTGCACGCCAAAGCTCTATTGTTGCGGTTGGTCTCAGTCCTTCATCAGGCGGAGCGAAAGGAGTAAATATCCAGTCCTTCTTAAATGCCACAGTGACCGCAGGTCCGTTGACATTATATATATTATTAACCGTCATTGTGTAGTCATCATAAGTCGGAGCTGCATAACCGGGGATTGGGTCTCCAATCTCAAAGGCACGGTATCTGATAAAGATGCCGTACTCATCGTATTTTGGCATAGGTTCAGGTTTTTTGTCGGCATCTAATTTGATAAACGTAAAGTTGGGAGTTCCTTTTGTCAGTTCGACTTCGTCGACACCGTCAACCTCAGTTCCGATGGGATATGTTCCACTATAGGTAAATTCTTTTCGGAGTTCCAGTTCAATCGTCGGAAAACCGCCCGGCAAATCTTCTCTGATGTTATGCCAGATTTTTCGTCCCGACAGATTACGCTCGGCTTCGCGCCGATTGATGATAACACCGCCGTCATATACTCTGGCATCTATATCTTTTTCATTATCTGCATTGCTTTTGACAGAAGCAATAGGCTTAAAATGATCTGTTGAAACTGTGCGTATCGGTATTGTTGTAACGTTAGTGATGCCGGGCGGGGTTACTATACCGGGTGTTGCGAGAGGTGTAGTTGCATCCCAATAATCCGTAACATATTCACTGCTGTCCATGTTTGGCATCATTTCTTTAACGGAATAGATAATTTCTGTTCCGGCAGGGACTGTCAATTTGCCATCTTCATATATGTCTTCAGATGTATAACGGGGAAGCGGATCAAATTCACACCTCCAGTAGTACGCATTATACGACGCTTCGGTAGTTGTCCACCTGCGGTTGACATAAGGGGCTTCTACCGGGGCCGTCAATTCATCCTCTTCTTCGCATTTATATTGCTCGTAAAGAACAAGGTAAATATCAGGGCGCATATGGTGCAACGGGTCTTCTATAGCCGGATTTGTCGGTGCTCCGGGAACAGTAACATTTCTTGCAACGTCGTGCCAGAGCTTATACACTTCAAAGCGGACTGTGTCTTCACGCTGATTTGTTACAAAATATGTGTACTGATCGGGAACAGGCTGAGGTTCTTTTGGGTCAAGATGGTCGCCGTATACATAATGTTGATCATAACCTACGGAATATACATGCCCGTCATCAAGCTTGTAACCACCTGATGTTATTTGATGTCTGTCCCACTCGCCGGAAACTGTCGGACTTGGTTCATATACTGCGATTTCTTCTACTTTGTAGAGGTATAAAACACCGTTTGCATCATACTTTGGCAACACTAATGATTTTCCCGGCGCTGTCTCAACTTTGGTGCTTTTCCAAGTTAAACCACCCTGTCTCCAAGTCTCGCCGCCGACACCGCCTAATTGCAGTTCTACTACACCTTTGTATGTATCTACACGAGCAGGGTCATCGTATTCAACATCATAGGTATGAAGCTGCGGCAAATCAAGCGGTGCCCAGTTGTATTTATAATTTTCAGCTCTTGATATCTGAACATGAACCCTTTGAGGTACATTATGCTCGTGGTGATAGTCATCCTTCCAATCTTTTTCTATTGTTATTTCAACTTCACCTGTGCGAAGGTTTTTAAATGTATAAGAAGTGCGGTACTCTGTCCCGGCATCCCATGTATAATCAGGTGGTGGTTCAGCGTTATCAGTTCTTAAGTCAATCGGATCACCTGTAACCCAGTTTATTTTGCTGCCATCTGTTGTGCCGGCTTTTCCAAAAACACTGTAGCCATGTGCATGTGTTCTCATGTATCCTATGGGTGCTGTGCTGTAGGTTGTAGCCCATGAGCTTGCCAGTGTCGGGTCATATCCATCGGCATAGGTTACGTTGTACGGTATTTTTGTTGTGGTTGGAGGAGTTCCGGGAGTTACGACTGTCTGCTCGGCTCCTCTTTCTTTGACATAGTAGTTGTTGTAATTGCGGTCTTCACCCGTGCCAACACCACCGGGTTCATGACTAAGGCGCAGGAAACCTAACCAGTCATTTCCTCTGCTTAAAGTTACTTCGTCAACTAATATATCGCCATCTATGTAATAAAGCTCCATAACAACAGGGATGCGGCAGCCAAGGTCTCCGTCGTCAGCCCATTCCTTTGTTACACTTACATGTCTTCCGCTTCCTGTAGACGGCGTGTTGGTAAAAGATGCCTCAATCAAGCCAATTTGTTCACCGTCTTCGTCGACTTTTTCGCCGTAATGAAATCCGAATGTATTATAATAACCTGTCGGTCGCGGATTTTCTCTTACTTCATACTCAATTTCGCGACCCTGCTCGTCATAGCGCGGCAAGCCTGTTATGACAAGCCAAGTGTCACCAATCGGAGCACCAACATTCGGAGTTACTCTATGCCACGAGTTTCCGGGTGTAATACGAAAATCAGCGGGAGCGGTTCCGCCCGGGACAAAGGTTTTCTCGCCACCTGCATGTACTTCTTTCATAAGGGCAATATTAATACCGTCATCACCCGGATTAACCAATGAACCGCCTGCAGGTCTTATAGTAAAGAATGCATCTAAATCCGGCGAAGAATTGCCATTCCATATTTTTCTAATCCAAACTTCTGTTTCTCCAACCAGCTTATTTTCGAGTTTTACTTTTCCACCCGATGGAATACCTGACCCGGGAGAGCTTCTGAATTCATATCTGTAACCACCTATTAGTTCTTCTTCTAAATCCAAAACATCAACAGGAACACCGTCAACGGTTACTCTGCTCTCGCGTATTCTGTACTGATATTCGCGTCCATCTTCATCAAACTGAGGTAATGAAGAAAGCGCAAGGCTCAGTGTCATTGCTTCCGCACGAAAGCCTTCGATTTTTTCTTCGGCATCTTCTCTCTTATCGCTATTTACATTTGGTTTTGACAGGTCTACATAATGAAATTTGCTCTTCTCACAATCATCATGTGTGCAACCTTGTATATTACACCCATCCCAGTAGTTCCAATTTAATAACCTGCGCTCAACGAGTATGGTTACATCCGATCTCATATTTTGCTGTGCTGCGGCAATCCAGCTTTTTGTTACTTCGATGCCTGCCGAAGCAACACGTCGGTTTTGAAGTGTTCCACCGTTAAATATTAATCCCGGTGTAGGATTTCCCCCTTTTTCATTTTCGGGGACAAAACTGAGCACACCGGAATAGTCCGGTATACCTCTATAGTCACCGGCACCGGGGTCACTGTAATATTCTTTCAGGAAATATACATATTCCTGACCTTCTATATCAAAACGCGGTAGTTTCGGGTCTGCAGGATCATCCGGCTTAGTGAAGAAATCCTCGGTTCGTATTTTAAAATTTTCGTCTCTGTTGAGGTCAATGCTAAGACCAACAGGTGTTGATGTCCTGTGGCTCATTGTACCGACCCTCGGATAACGGTATAGCGAGAGTATTCCGCCCGGACGCAGGTCTTTTGCAGCTTTTATAGCGGCATTTCTTTTTGCTATTTCATCTTCATTACCGGCAGGCATTGCATTGGCTATTTCAAGCATCATGTCTACTTCGTCCTGCCACTCTTTATCGACACTAAAGTCTACATCACCGGCAAGCCTGTTGATAACCCTTCCGCCGTGATAGCTTCTATCGGTAACTAAAGCGAAATTGCCGACATTGCTGTATGATGCGTCATATCTGATATTATCATGTGGCAGCGACAACCCTGCACCAAGAATAGCGGCGAACTTATCCTCCATGGTACTTTTCCGCTCGCCTTCAACGACAAAATAATCATAGGGGTCGCCAAGAATGTCAAAAGCAGGCATACCTGTTACTCTGATAGTCCAAATGTTAGCTGTTTCATCAGATAACATTTCGACCTTTACTTCCTGTGCTCCGTCAACCTTAGGTGATGAATTGGATAACTTGTCAATCAGTTTTTCTTCTTCAAGGAGAATACTGTACAGATAAAGTTCTTTGCTGAGCTCTGTCCATAATGCGTTTCTTGTACCGTAAGCATTATTGTTGTCTTTCCATTCTTTTTGAATGACAAAATCGGCAATTAAGGTGTTTATATAGCCGCCGGAGGCATCTCTTTCTACAATATAACCTGCCCATGTCTTTTCTTCTGTGTCTGTAAAACCGTTTCTGACCTTGGTTTCATCTTCATCTTTCATTTTAAATGAATACTTAATTTCATATAAAATCTCGCCAAATACCGGAATTTCCGTAGTTTCACAATCAACACAATCGCAGTCGTCGGGTTCACACCCATCTTTGCAATCGTCACAGTCTATGTCACAATCGCATATATCGATATAACCGATAATATCGCGTATGCCGGAGGGAAGATTTGCAAATGTATACGCCCATTGATTACTTGTGGAGCCTGTGACCACGGGGTTATGCGCCGAAGTGGCACCGGGGTTTTTTGGTGTGGCTAAGAGTGTCGGTGATGCTCCCCAACTTTCAAGAATAGCCTCAGTCAGCGGGATGGGGTCTGTCATACCACTCCCTGCTATAAAAAAGTACAAATCAAGGTCAAAGGCATCGGGCTTCGGCCATCTGCCGGATGTATTATCATTCCAGTTTATTCCGGCTTGGTAGTTTAGAATGTCTTTAGCACCATCATAACCATATTTTGTGTCACCCATCCAAGCGGGAAAGTTAAAATCATCATACAACTCAAACAACGCTTCAAACGCCTCGACCTCTGCCACCACCTGCAGCAGCTCCACCGTTACAAACTCACCTATGTACTCGCCGCCGATAAGTTTGGTGTTCCATATTTCAACAAGCCATGGGGTTTCTTCATCGGGCATGGGTGGTATTTTTTCTGCGTTGAAGGTTACGGGGATTTCAAGCTTGATTGTGTATTGTGTATCGTCGGTTTGCGTCTCTGACAAATCACCCGGCTCTGCGGAGCCACCCTCTTGCGGGACGATGTGGACATCGTCCCCTACGGGGGCAAAACTATCAACGTCAGGGTCGGTTGAGCCTGTGTCGCTGTCGCATAACTCGTTACATTCATGTGGTTCGGGGTCGGCGGGGTCGGACAAATCACCCGGCTCTGCGGAGCCTTGAGATTGCGGCTCGGACAAATCACCCGCCGCTGCGGCGGCACCCTCTTTACTAAAGAGGGCAGAGTTTACTGTGATATTGCCATAATAATCAACATTCACGACTGCATCGGGCAGGTCGGGCACAGGGTACTGCCCCGGTACTGCTTTGAGCACATCGGGGAGCCTCAGTTCTACGGGGAATACCCCCCCGCTTGCGGTAAACTCATATTTGGCATATAACTTCGTATCGGTAAATAGCAGCATACCGTCATATATGCTGCTGTCGAAAAGCATTATTTCAGGATATAACCACAGGTTATCTTCCACGGGTGCAGCCTCTGCGGACGCCCCCGGTGTCATAGGTATCATCTGAAAGACAATTAAGGCAGCCAAAATAAATGCTGCCGCTCTGTTTGATAATCGGGTCTTTCGACCGAGCGAGGGTGATGTCCTTATAAGTTTTTTGAAGCGAAGATAACGTCCAATATCAAACATAATCATGTTGCCTTTCATTCACAAAACAATGTGTTTTTCCGACACTACTGCAACATAATACTATACATATTCACTGTGTCATTTGCGTGTCATTTTCTCGAGATACGCATTTGTAAACTCAGCCCATGAATATTGCGCCATAAACTCACCTGTGTAGTTATTGACCGCATCGGCGTCGGCTTCGAGAAAATCGTATAAATCGCATGTTATTTTATCGGCTGCAATAGCAAGCGCACTGCGTTGCCTGATGATTATATCCTCGGCGTTGGCTTTTTTGAGCACCTTGGTTAAATCCAAGACCAAGTGCCTGTATTGGTTTTGCAGCGCTTCGCAATACGGTCTGTCTTCCCAAATAACTGCGATGACTTCACTGTTGGTGCAAAGCGCACCTTTTCGCATAGTTAAATACGCCAAAAGCTCCTTTGTTTTTGAGCGTAAGAATTTAAGAGGAACTTCGTCTGCAAAAACCTCAAAGTTGCCAAAGGTTTGCACACGTATTCTATGCTTTGCCACAGGTTTAACCGGATATCGCAGGTGGTCGATTGCTTCAACAACAGCCTCCGGCGATATCGGCTTCATCAAATATCCACTGGCGTGCAGAGCATACGCATCAACGGCGTACTTTGAATATCCTGTTGTAAAGACGATGTTTATCTTGCCATAAATATCCTTGAGCCTTTTTGCAAGTTGCAAGCCGTTCATACCACCCATTTCGATATCAAGAAATGCCATGTCAATATGGCTTTTAGGGGTCGAACTTACATGCGCCAAGGCTTCACTCGGCTTCATAAAGCCTGTAATTTTTGCGTCGGCTACCACGCCTCCCACAGTTCTTTTCAGGTACTCCAAGGGATTTTTTTCATCATCTACTATAAGAATGTTCATTGCCTTTTTTTACTCCTTTGGTATTGTAATTATTACATTTGTTCCGCTGTCCGGTTTGCTTTCTATTATTAGCATACCGCCGCACATAACGGCGAGCCTGTTTCTTGCATTTTTTATCCCGACATGAAGCTCTTCGTCTGCGAGTTTTTGAACATCAAAACCTACGCCGTCGTCTGTTACCGTGATTATATAATCGTCTTTTTTCTCTTCCGACTTTATAGTAACAGTTCCACCGTCCTCACGCTTGGTGATACCGTGACGCACTGCGTTTTCAACAATCAGCTGCAGTGTCATGGCGGGGATTAGAAAGTCTTTTGCTTCCAAATCGTAAACTATATTCAACCTGTCTTCAAAACGCCGTTTTTCAAGCGAAAGGTATGTTTTAACATGCTTTAGCTCTCTTTCAAATGAAATTGGTGTTCTGATAGATAAGGAGTCTAAGTTTCCACGCAGATAATTTGAAAACTCGTCTACTGCTTTGCTTGCCGTTTCAGGGCTTACGAGGCACATCTCACGTATTGCAATAAGAGAATTGTAAATGAAATGAGGTTGAATTTGCGACATCATGACAGATATTCGACTATCATCAAGTTCTTTTTCCAACTCATGCGTCTGTTTGGACAGCTCATTTTGGATAATAGCAAAATAGAACACAATAGCAACGGTGATTGAAATTATATTTACCGGAGTTCCTTCGACAAATGAATGGATTATTACTCCAAGTGCAGGAATTATAATGTAAGCCATTAAGGTCAACAGTTCAATTTTTTTCAAGAATTTTCTTTTTATGAATAAGATACTTGAATTTATTGCCATGCACAAAAATGTCAGAATATAGCCGAAAATAAACCATTCACCACGGATTAATTGATTATTTTCATCTACTATTGAAGTAAAGGACATAAATGGCTCAGCAAGAATGATTAAAACATCTGCAATACATAAGGCGATTGCTATAAGTGCTGCGGTTTCGATGCGCTTTGAAACAAAAGTCTTCTCTTTTAATACTACCAAAATCATTCGTGTATAAAGTATCAGCATAGCCGGTCCGCATGAAGCTTTTATACACTCTGTAATTAAAAGCGGAACAGGAGAGTTGGTCGCGAGTGTTCCGTTTAATAAAAAGAACATAATGCTTGATATCTGCAAAATAATATTTACAATTACCATGCCGATGAAAACCCGGGTTTTTCTTTCCTTGCTATGTCCGGTAAGCACCAGCGACAATAAAATTATCAAACTAATAACAAGGCAAAATACAGCAATAGTAATATTATACCCAATCATTTTAACCTCTTTCGGGGACGAGCACCCCAACAACTACCAGTCTTGCGTCGTCGAAGTCGTATGCACATGTGCAAAGGCTGACAATTTGGTCTGCTGCAGTGATTACAACATCGCTTTTTATGAGTGAAATGCTTTTTATCTGCTCAATGTAGCTTAAAAATTCGTTATCGTCCGTAAAATGAAGCGGCGGGTGGTCTCTTTGCGAGTGGGCGAGGTGCGCCGCAAATATTACTATTTCATAGTCTGCTTCGGGGGTGTAGAGGTATATTACGGGGTTTTCGTTGAAAAACTCCTGATTTCTGTAGTTTTTCAGCGAGCCGAAAAGCTCCCCTTCTTTTGACTCATGCCCGTAGATTAGAATACTTTTATCCGAGAAGTCACTGCTGTTACGGTAGTCAAGGAAGATTGAGCCGCTCCTGTGGCGTGTGCCGTCGGGCAAATGCGAGAGAAAAAAACTGTTGTCTGTGTATTGCATAACCGGATAGTCAAGCGAACTTCCGAAGAGTTTAATCCACCCTCTAATTCCGGGGAATGTGGCGTCAAGCGCTGCAAAATCAACGTATGGAACCCAGTTCGGGTCGCTGATTGGCGGGGGATTTTCCTGTGTTCCGTTTGTGCCCGGCTGCGACGATCCCGCTTCGCCGTGCTGCCCCGACGGCTCTCTCGGGTTTGTTTCAATTCCTGCCAAAAGGTTGCTGTAAAACAGACGGCTCTGATTATCAATCATCAGCTCGCGGATTAAGAGCCCTGCAAATATAATAACAGATAAAATACCAATTATGAGTGCTATTTGTAGAATTAGCTGCCTTATTTTAACATATTTATCCATATTTTGAAGTATACCATGTTGTTATGAATATGGCAATTCTTAAGAAAACTGTAAGAATTTGCCGCAGTATTTCTTAAAATCTCCTTGATAAATTATGCACACCAAAAACACATAAACTAAGGAGATTTTATAATGAACAAAACCCTAAAGCGCACATTTTACATCGTTCTCATAGCATTTTTTGCACTTGTAACGGCAATTACATCAATCGGTTGCGGAGGCAAATCAGACGACCCACAGCTGCCCGATTATGTTTACCTGCCGAATATACTGCCGTTTCCCCTGCCCGAGGGTATTGAGTGGATAAATAATGTCACCACTACGGAAGATGCAATTTATTTCACCGCACATGCCGACGTTACTGATGAAGCAACCCCGTTTCATGCAGAGAGTATCTACAAAATGGATTTTAACTCTTCGAGTGTCACCGTATTGCCGAATTATAACGTAGATGCGGAGTTTCCTGCCGAAGCCGATGACGGCTCTGTGCAGATGTTTTCACTTTTTGTAGACAGAGACGGGAATGTCTGGGTCGCTGAACGTGGCGAGTTTTTCACAATGCCCGAAAGCGATGACGACGAGGAAGATCCTTGGGAGCTTTGGAACAGACGCAGAATAGTTAAGGAATTTTTGCGCGTGCGTAAACTCGACAGCACGGGTGCAGAAATATCATCTTTTGATATAAAACACATATCTACAGGTGACGAGTGGTTTTATATCTACGCTTTTTCTGTTGACAGCGAAGATAATATCTATATCGGAACAGACTCGAAAATCCATGTGCTCGCCAGCGACGGCAAGCCGCTCTTTAACATAGATGTTCCATGGGTTGAGGGACTTATAAATATGCATGACGGCTCTGTCGCATATACAAGCTGGGCCGATAAAGGCAGAGTTATCACGAAAATTGACGCAGCTGCGAAAAAACCGGGCGAAACAATACAGCTGCCGAATAATGCCAATAATGTATATCGCGGCAACGATGAGTATTCTTTTATTTTTACGGACAACATCGGTTTATATGGGATTGAAGCAGAAAGCGGCAATATAGTTTCTCTGCTCAAATGGATTGACAGTGATATTATCCTTGACGGACTTGGCAGCGTTACGGTTTTGTCTGACGGACGAATTCTTCTGACAAGTCAGATTTGGAATAACGAAGGTTCAAATCATGAACTGATTTTTCTCACAAAAACTCCTTACACTGATATTCCCGAACGTGAGGTTCTTACACTCGCTACATTCTATCTTGATTGGAATATCCGCGGTGCTGTCGTGCAGTTTAACAGAACAAGTACAACTCATCGTATTCATGTCACCGATTATGCAGAGTTCGGCACCGATGATGACTGGGGCGCAGGTCTCACGCGCTTATCTGCAGAGATAACTGCAGGAAATGTCCCCGATATACTTGATGTTTCAAATCTGCCGTTTAGTCAATACGCGGCAAAGGGTTTGCTCCTCGATTTATATCCCCTCATTGACGCCGACCCGGATTACAGTCGCAGCGATTTTATGGAGGCCGCACTTAGGGCGACCGAAATAGACGGCAGTCTTTACAAAATATTCCCGTACTTTTCAATCGCTACGTTTATCGGCAATCCCGCTGTTGTCGGCAGCTATCCCGGATGGAATATGGAGGAATTCGTTGCAGTGCTTAATGCAAATCCGGACGCCGACTTTCCTCTCGGGCAGGGTCTGACAAGGATGGCTGTATTACAGGCTTTGTTTATGTTTAATATGAACGAATATGTTGACTGGAATGAGGGCAAGGTTTACTTTGACAGTGATGAGTTTATAGGATTACTCGAGTATGCAAAGACACTGCCCGATGATTTTGATTGGAATGATGACTATATTTCCGAGCCTGCGCTCATTTCGAGCGGGCGGCAGATTATTTCGGCAATAGCTCTCAATGATTTCCATGATTATCAAATGTACCGCGCTTTGTACGGCGGTGAAATTGTCTTCAAAGGTATTCCGGCAGAGAGCAAAAACGGCTTCTCGCTTACATCTCATACAAATTTTGCGATAACAGCCAAATGTAAAGATGCAAACGCAGCATGGAGTTTCATCCGGACATTTCTCAGCGAAAATTGGTATAATGATAGCTCACGCTACGGCACTCCGATAAACAGACATGCCTTTGAAAAGCAATTAAACGAAGCTATGAAAGAAAGCGAACACGGGCACGGCTCTGTGGGCTGGGACGGCATAACAATCGAGCTTGAGGCACTGACCCAAGCTGATGCAGACAAGATTATGGCTATGATTAACTCTATTACCGGTTCAATCGGCGAAGATGAAGTGTTATGGGAGATAATCAGCGAGAGTGTTTCCGCCTTTTTCAATGGTCAGTCAACTGCGCAGGACGTTGCAAGGATAATACAAAACCGTGCCTCAACGTACGTGTCTGAGAGGAGTTAGATTACTTGCTGAATGCGTGGGCGCCTATCCATATTACATCGTTTTGTGTTCGGGCGGTTGCCGCAAAAAACATATAACTTTTGTCGAGGACGTTCGGTCCGGCAAGTGCTCTGTCCACTGCTGCAAAGTCAGCGGTGGACGGTTTGCCTCTGTCTGTCCAAATAAGGTCTTTGACTGTAAACTGGACGCCCCATTTTGTGTCAAATATAACTTCTTCAACAGTGGTTACATGACTCCAACGCGATGACACCATTCTGTTTAAGACCACTTCTGCAACTGCCTGCTTTCCGTCTGCACTTTCATTAGGCGCTTCAAGCCTGACGAGGCGTGCAAGTATGTCGCGGCAGTTGGAGCTTATTGACGGATAATTATTGTTATTGTTTTTTGATGCAGTGCTGCTGCTTGTATTGCCGGTATTCGATGAAGCGGAGCTGCTGCTTGTGTTGTTGCTTGCGGTACTGCTTGCGGCAGGTTTGCTGTTTGAAGCAGCTGTCGTCGTCGCAGGAGTGCTTGGTTTTTTCGCAGGCGCAGCTTTGGGTGTCGCGGCGCTTGCCGCAGCTTTGTTTCTTTGGTCAATACGCTCTTTTATCTGCTCAAGCTCGCTTTCATACTCCTCAATCAGCTGTTCGATATGTTCGCTTTTTGATAAAATGAACTCGGCACTCACAATAATATCATCTTCGATAAGCTGACTTAACATTTCTAATTCTTCGATTTGGTTAATTACCGTCTCCTCGTCATATTCATCTTCTCTTTCCGTATTTTCTATGTCAGAAATAAGTTGAATATAGTGCTCCTCGAACCAAACTCTTTGCACTAAAAGCTGCGTACCTATCATAATGAGAATGTTGTTTTCTTCAAGGGCTGCTGCCTGTGCCGCGTCTTCATATGTTTTAATGAGTGAATTTATCATGTCGGACAAAATAGCAAGGCTTTCTGCATCAATGATATTTTCACTTTCTATGAGGCTTATTATTTCGGTCAGCTCAGAAATAATCATTTCGATTTCGGCTGTTTTGAGCGAAATAAAATCGTCACCCATAAATATTTCACGCACATCACTGAGCTGTGCAAAAATCTCTGCCTTATATGCTCTGATATCAACCGTTTCGTCAGCGTCGGGGGCAACTTCAGTGTCGACGTCGGGGTCATCATCATCGTCAAGGGCGGCAAACGAAGCGTCAAAAGCTTCGCTCAGCTCAGCTATATCTGCTTTTATAATTGAAAAGTACAGCTCCATTTCGCCGATATTTTCATCAGCCGCTTTTTTGGTTTCTTCTATCATGCTTTCGTAATTATTAATAAACCGGTCGACAATAAAACGAAACGCCGTATCAAACTCCAAGTCTATATTTTCGTTTTGGATAATATGATTTTCAAGCTGCGTTTGATAATTTGACAACGTGTGAAAAATGTTGATTTTAAGGTTTCGGTCGCTCTCGTCAGCGGCGTCAAACTCACTGAGCCATTCGTTTATTACATGAAAAACCTCACCCGTATGCTGCTCCTCAATCTTTTTTTGCGAGCCGGCTGTAAATGAAACGGACAAAGAAGCTACACAAATAAGTATAGTTAATATAATTATTCTTCGCAGGTGCAAATACAGCTTTTCTGACTTCATAATTATTAATCCTCGACGAATTTGTAACAAATTGTAGTATATTGTAACATAATGCAATAAAAAACGCAAGCCTTACTGTCACAGCGACCGCAAGGCTTGTTTTGTTTATACTTCTAACTCCTTATTTTTTGTCCTCGATGAACGATAAGAGCGGATAATAGTCATTATATTGCTTTTGAATGAATATTGCACTGCCTTGTTTATACAGCCGCTCCGCGAGCCGGTCTGCAATCGGCAAAACAATACGCTCATGAGCGCAAAGCATCGGCGATATTTCATCAATACTGCCTGTCGCCTGCTTGTTTAAGCAGGCGCAGTAGTGGTTGCAACGTGTGCGGATAGCGCAGCGGTCACAGCCCGCTTTTTCTTCTTCGTTTTTCTCATAAAGTGCCTGACGGGCTTTTTCATTGATACCGCTAAAGACATCGCCCAAACAATATTTCTCATCACCCACAAACTGCACGCATGGGAAAATTTTGCCGTCGGGACCAACCGACAATTGACGCAGTCCAAGCTCGCACCGCTCGCGGCAATATGTACGGCTGTTTATATGGCTGCTTATTTTCACTTCAAAAGGACTGAAATAAAACTTATCCTCGGCAAGTGTTTTCTTTTCGTACAGCTCTGCCAAGAGGTTGTATTGCTTTTCAAGCTCGGGCAGTTGGCTTTCATTCCACTGCGCCGAATAATCAAGCGAAGCGATTACATAAGAAAAGCCGACGGAAAAAAGCGACGCCACCCCCTCGGCGTAAAGATGCAACGTGTCGGGGCTTACCGTCATCAGCACAGGGCTGTAAGGCTTTAGTTTCAATAGCTTTTGAGCGGCAATTACAACACGGTCATATGAACCCACGCCTTTTTTGTCTATCCTGTGCTTATCATGCGCTTCTTTTACACCGTCGATAGACAAGGCAATAAACATGTTTTCCCGTTTCGCGAAATCAAGAAAATCATCATCGAGCAAAAGACCGTTTGTGGTCATCTTAAAGAAAAAACGGCAGCCGCTTTTCTTTTCGACCGAATGTGCGTAATCTATTGTTTCAGTTATCAGCTCCCGAAGAAGCAGCGGCTCACCGCCAAAAAAGATAAGACCTGCCCTTTTTGAGTCACGGGCGGCAAGGTCAACAATCGCACGGGCTGTTTCGGGTGTCATGATTTCACTGCCATGGTCAACATAGCAGTAACTGCACTTTAAGTTGCATTTATTTGTCATATGAATGGTGTAGTGCATCAGCTGATACCCTCGCTTAACCATTCAATAAATGCCGCAACCTGTTCGCGCAGATATTGCTCCGATTTTGCGAGCGCTTCCTCATACAACTCCTGCCGTTTCGCTTCTTTGCGGGTATTATATTCATCTTCACTCTCATTGCTGTTTTTCTTAATTTCCGACACTTTTCCACGGTTAAACGTACCCGCAACAGGGTCGTAAAAAACCAAAAGACCCGGATTATTTTCCGCGAGTCTTTGTGCCGCATTTACAATGTTATAGTCACTAAACGAAACATACGGCCCGCCGCCTATATCACGGTGCCACTTACGCACATCATCACTTGTTACAAACTTTACAGGTATATTAAAAGAACTGAGAAAGCCCGTGGCAATCATATTCCCGCCTACCATCGTTTCGGGCTCTTTTGCATTGACACCTCTTGAGACATTGATATTTGTAACGGGGATACTTAAATCGATTATAAGTTCACCGAAGTAATTAAAAGGTATTCCTGCTTCTGAAAAGGCAGCGGATATAATTACAAATGCTTCTTCCTCTGACATAAACACAGGTGCTGTTAGTGCCACACAGCCAATGCTTCCCGTTCCTTTGCCATATTCAAAAAACGGGATAGACACACTATCGTGCGGAATTTGAAAAGTCGCCGGGTCGCCCATTGTTATGTAGTCGGGCGGCAGCGGTATTGGCATATCACCTAATATGACATGCTCCGGCGGTATTACATAAGGTGTGACGGCAGGGGTTTTATTGGTCTGCTGCGGGTCTTCGGGCACTTGGTTTTCTAAGTCACCCTTGCAGCCGCTAAGACCAAGCGCAATAGTAGCAGACAGTGCCCCGATGAGTGATGTGCCAAGCCAGCGGTTTGGTTTGGCGCTTGACAGTACGTTTCGCATTTGGTTGCTGTATTTATCGGGATATTTTGGTGCCTCTATTTTTTCAACAGGTGCAATTTTCATAAAAACCCTCCGCTAAATCATATGTCATATGACGGAATTTTCCGGATTATGTTCCATTGGTTTTTTAGTTTATCCCCCCGTAAAAAATACACAAAGCCTCGACTGGACAAACAACCGCAAACTTCGGATTTTCTTTGTCCGAGCAGTCGGGGAGTAAAAAGCGCTTCATTTTTGCGAATATGTTCCGATATACTGTATATAGTGTATTTTAATAAATTTGACAACAAATGCACATTATGTTAAATTCTTTACATGAATACAAAAAAGCTATAAATTGGAATGAAGTAATTGGGAGAATATGAAAATGGAATTAAAGGAGCAGATACAGGCAGACATGGAAATGTTTCGTCAACTTTTCGATGAAATGGACGCTGAGGGTTGTTTCAATAGCCGACAACCAAATGACGGCAAAGTTTTTGACGAAGAAGCGGAGTATGCAGATTTAATTCGATATAAAAAAGGATTGGAAAATCCCGATAGTCTTTCTTTTTGGAGGACTACCAGTGCCGTTCAATAATGAAAGCCTTTATAAAGACCTATGCAAAAAATTTGGAGATACGAAATTACCTCAAAGAACTGCTTATCTTTACCACAAAATGAACGCATTTATCGAAGCGGCGAAAGTAGATGATATTGCATTTGTCGATTTGAGAATACTTGCACACGTTGTTTTTGATTATTTTTGTGACATTTCAAGATTGAAGGATTTTCATATCATTGAAAAAATAAATAAGTCAAAAATAACTTCGTATACTGCATTTTGGGTTGCTCGAAGAAAGCCAATTCAAATTGTTAAAGGTAAACACGATGATTCTGTTTCTTTTATTAACGAAGCATTTGTAACAACATATATTGTTGACGAGTTATCAAATTCAATTACAACAAACAAAACAGATGAACATCTTAAGGAGCAAATCTTATATCACTTGAAATACAGACAGTTTGACGCTCAAACACTCGAACTAATGATAAATTCACATCTGCTTGGAAAAACTCCAAATAAGTCAATTACTGACGAAGCATAAATTTCCATTCATTTATTTTCGCAGCAATAACCAACAGCACCCATTTTCGGGTGCTATTTTTTGCATTCAATAGTGATATTTCTTGTGAATCACTAAAAAAATACAGGAGATTCATCTTGTTTTAAATCATAATGCCGCTCGGTTCTATCAAGTTTTTCGGCAAATTCAATTATTTTCTCAAGCTCTTTTTTAGTTATCCTGTAAAGCGTGTGCAGACCTTGAATGTTACTGTTTTCCTTATCTTGGATGTAAAAAGTCATATATCCAAAATCCTCGGTTTTATATATGAAAATCCAGAAAAAGCTCCCGCTGTCATGTATATCGTACAGGGAGTTTTCACCGGAAAATCTCTTAAACGGAAAAAGTGTACTCCTGTCACAAATTGCTGCATCTATCAGTTTCGGACTTAAACTGTTCATCATGTCTATAAAATCTGCCGCATTTTCCTGAAAATTCGCCGATATGGAATCCTTGCCGCTCCACCCATGTCTCACACCTTCTTCATTAAAGCGGAGAGTTGTTTCACGGGGCTTATCATAGTATGAAAGCGATAAGAAGAACTTGCCGTTGTCAAAAGGTATCTGTGTTTTCAGCAACTCAGAGGTCTCTTCACCGATTGCATCAATGATATTTATTTCTCGTCCTCTTTGATTTAGGCAACCGCTAAACATAAACAGGGTTGCGCACAGCAGGAGCATTGCACTTTTATTTAGTATGTTGATTATATTAGAATATTTTAGTGTCTCTATTTTTTCAACAGGTGCAATTTTCATAAAAACCCTCCGCTAAAATCATATGTCATATGACATATGACGGAATTTTCCGGATTATGTTCCATAGTTTTTTAGTTTTTTAATTTATTCACGCGAAAGATACACAAAGCCTCGCAAACGTTGTATTTGCAAGGCTTTGGCGGTGGCGGAGAATAGCGGGATCGAACCGCTGACCTTCTGGCTGCCAGCCAGACGCTCCCGGCTGAGCTAATCCTCTATTTAATAAATAATTCTTTCCCTTATAAATTCAACTATTTGCTCACTCTTTTGTATAGAACTTGTTGCATCGCTATCTTCTAACTCAAAGCTAAAAGGGTATCTTGGCTGCACACCGAATGGGCTGAGATATTCACATTCAGTAATTATATCACTAAATCCCGATGATACTTCAATACATAAATCGACAAGAGCTTTCAAATCGTGTGTTTTTGGCGGTTCTTTGCCCTTATATAAAAGGTATGCTTTGAGTGCCTTTTCTGCTGCTTGCTGTGAGTGGTAACAGATTATTTCCAGTTGCATTGGGTGATGATTTGATAAAATATGGACAACCGCTAAATCATTTTCAGCGAACTTTAACCACTCATCTACAATCATTTTATCCATACAATTTCACTCCTGTATTATGAACTTCTTTCTCTATGGAATATCTATCCTTAAACAAATTAAACTTGCTTTCGCTGCCAACAAGTATGTCTATCGGTCTTTTTCTCACCGACCGTAAAGCCATACTTATTTTTCGTGTTGCATCCAAAGGACGAATTGAGTCATCAGGGATTACCACATAAAAATCATAATCACTGTCTGCTTGCTGAGTGCCATTAGCATGAGAACCTAACAGATATATTTGAAGAGCAGGAACAGCACCAATAATAAGAGATTGGATTTCCTTTATTTCATCATTGATTTGCATGATAATATCAGTCCTCCCATACCACATCATAATCAAAAAACCTTGCAACCTTAGTGGCTGCAAGGCCTTTTCGCGCCTTGGTGGAGAATAGCGGGATCGAACCGCTGACCTTCTGGCTGCCAGCCAGACGCTCTCCCAGCTGAGCTAATCCCCCACGAGCAGCATCACACTGCCGATTTTATCAAAACAAGCATAACTTGTCAAATGGTGTTACCTTGCTGCTGCACCAAGTACCTTACCGAGGCGCTTGACTATTGCGGCGGCACAGGACTCTATTTCGTCTGATGTCAGAGTCTTTTTAAGTGAGCCTATCAGCAGCCTGATTGTGACCGACTTTTTGCCGTCGGGCACTTGCTTTCCTTTGTACTGCTCAACAAAAGAAACCTCACGCAGCAGATTGTCGGGACCTTCCTTGCCTGCGGCACATTGCCTGATATCTTCCCATTTTACCCCTTCGTCAAAGAGCAAGGAAACATCGTATTCACTTATCGGATATTCGGGAATGTGTGTAAACTTATTTGTTCTTGACTGCAGCGGTTCAAGTGCGTCAATGTCAAGCTCAAAGAGCATTGTAGACGCATTTTTTATGCCGCAGCCTTGCGCTGCTTTTTGCGAAAGAAGCCCCATGCAACCAATCGTTTTGTCGCCGATTTTGATAGCAAGCCACACAACATCGTCTGCCCACACGGGTTTGTCGCAGGCTTCACCCCGAACAAGCGTAATTTCTTCCATATGAACGCTTCGTGCCATTGCTTCGAGCACACCTTTTGCATGTCGAAACACCTTACTGTACTGGTCGGCAGTTGCCACGAATGCCCCCGCAACGTGCCTGCGCTGGAGCGGCAGCGACTCTCGCGGGTCGTATTCTTCCTTGTAATCCTTGCCTTGCATTACCTGTGCAGACTCAAAAATCGAAAATTCGTTAAAATACCGCAGATTATCGGAAACTGCTTTGCATAGGTTCGGTAAAAGTGACGACCTGAGGTAACGCTCGCTTGGTGACGGCGGAGATGTCATCTCGAGCATTTCACCACTTCCGGGTAGTATTGCGTTTATATATTCCTCGCCAACCCACGGGTATGTGTAAACCTCATTCATGCCGCACTTAAATGCAAGATATTCTCTTATTTTCCTGTCAATGAGTACCTTCGGCTGATTTACTGCGCCCTCAAATGCTGTAGTAATCGGGGTCGGCTCAAAATTTTCAAGCCCGTGTATACGTGCAACTTCTTCCATGATGTCATCGGGAATTGACACATCACCCGTGCTCCGCCATGACGGAACAACAACACTCATAATTTCGTCGGAGCCTTTATTTGCAAAGCTTACGTCAAATCCGAGGCGACCGAGAATACTTTCAAGACGTTGATTTGGCAGCTTTATACCGAGGCGGGCTTCGAGCCATTTTAGCGAAACTTCGATAGTCTTGATTTCGGATTTTTTCGGATAATTGTCAAAAAATCCCGTTATTTTTATATCCTGCCCCGGATAACACTGCTCAAAGAGCTGCATTGCAGTTGCAAGAGTTATGTCACAACGCTCGGGGTCAATGCCTTTTTCAAATCTGGTTGAGGACTCTGTGCGTACTTCATGACGTATCGTTGTCCGCCTTACACCCAGTGCGTCAAAGTTTGCAATTTCGAGAATAATCTTGTCGGTTGTCGGCAAAATCGAGTCTTTTGCACCACCCATAACGCCCGCAAGCGCAATAGCTTCCGTTTCGTCTGCAATGACCAAGTCTTCATCTGTCAGCGATAACTCACTGCCGCTGAGCAGGAGCAGCTTTTCACCTTTTTTCGCACGGCGGACTATGATGTTTCCTTGCACAACATCACTGTCAAAGGCATGGGTCGGTTGCCCCGTCGCAAGCATTACATAGTTTGTAATGTCAACAATCGCATTTATCGGCCTCATTCCAACACGCCAAATACGGCTTTGAATTTCAAACGGTGCAGGCTTTACCGAAAGCCCTTCAATGTTTACGCCTATATATCTCGGGCAACGTATCGTATCATCAATGATGATTTCAAAATCGTCTTTGGGCGTCTTTGCCGTAACCGCTCCGTTCATTGCCTCAGGCGGTGCAAAGGGCAGGTCGTAGATTGCTGCGATTTCGCGGGCAATGCCGTAATGACCCCAAAGGTCCGGGCGGTTTGTCAGCGATTTGTTGTCGACTTCAAGAATTATGTCATCAAGTCCGAGTGCTTCGGCAAGTGGCGTTCCCGCTTTGCTGTCGACAAATGATATGTCCATGATTGTTGCTTCATCTTCAAACGGGAAAAGGTCAAAGAGCCCAATCTCCGAGGACGAGCAAATCATACCGTAGCTCTCGACTCCGCGGACTTTAGCTTTTTTAAGTTCGACGAGCTCCCCCTCACCATGCCAGCGAACCATTGCACCGGGACGTGCAACGGCTACTTTCATGCCTTGTTTCACATTGATGCCGCCGCAAACGATTTCACGGGGTTCATCGTCACCAACGTCACCGAGGTCTCCTATGGAGACCTTACAGATAACGAGCTTGTCAGCGTCGGGGTGCGGGTTTACTTCTTCTACAACACCCACAACCATGTTTTCAAAGCTTTTGCTCAAATCGACCATGCCCTCTACTTCGACAGTAGACATTGTAAGGTCGTAAGCAAGCTTGGAAAGCTCGATATTTTCGGGGATTTTTATATAATCTTTTATCCAATTAAGTGATATTTTCATTTTGAGTTTCCTTTATTTGAACTGATTTAGAAACCGCAGGTCGGCACTGCGCAAGAGCCGTATATCGTCTATTCCGTAACGCATCATTACGAGGCGGTCAAGCCCAATGTTTACATAAAAGCCTGTATACTCGTCGGGGTCAAGCCCTGCCGCGCGCAAGACATTCGGGTGCGGTGTGCCGCCGGGCATAATCTCAATCCAGCCCACCTGCTTGCAAACACTGCAGCCGGAGCCTCCGCATACCAAGCAGCCCATGTCTATCTCAAAGCCCGGCTCCACAAACGGGAAAAACCCGACTCTCATTCTGACGGGAACATCACAGCCGAAAACTTTCGATAAAATGCTCTTTATCATCACCTTGCCTGCAGAAAATGTAAACTCGCGGTCTACAATTAATGCTTCATACTGAAAAAACGCTCGCTCATGCTTGGCGTCGGTTGCTTCGTTGCGGTATGCACGGCCGGGGTAGACAAAACGAAACGGAGGTTTATTCGTTTGCATGTAACGCACGCTCGCTCCTGTTAAATGAGGACGAAGACAAAGCCTGCTTTTGCTCTCGTTTGACCCTGCAATCCAGTAGGTGTCCATACTCTCGCGGGCAGGGTGGTCGGGCGGGAAATTCAGATTATCAAACGCGTATAACTCGCTTGTTATGTCAGACTCTTCAAAAACCTCAAACCCCATAGACAAGAATGTATCATTGAGGTCATAGCACATTTGGGTTATCGGGTGTAACGTACCGCCATTTGGCTTAATCCCCGGTACCGTAAGGTCAAAATCCGGTGATATTTCGGAAGCTTTGAGAGCTATTTCGTCACGGCGTGTGTTTATAAGGTCGGTAAAGGTATTTTTCAAATCGTTAGCCGCACGCCCAATTTCCGCACGCACTGAAACATCAAGCTTTGGAATTTCCTTTAAGACCTCGGTAATTGCCCCCTGCTTTCCGAGCAAAAATGCCTTGACATCTTGAAGCGCTGCAATAGTTAGAGCAGAGCTTATCTTCGCTTTTCCGTCATTTAATATACATTCGAGTTTCTCTTTCATTTAGTAATCTCCTGTTACTTATCGCCGTCATTGCGAACCACGTTTACGTGGTGTGGCAATCTCGAATTTTATATATACCATATATCCCTTGATTTCGCAACTACAACAATGTAGAATATAACAAAGAAAACGAAGCAGGATGTAAGTGTAGCTATGAAACTTGTGACAGCACAGCAAATGCGTGATATAGACCGTACGGCAACCGAAAAATTCGGCATTTCCGGTGTTACCCTTATGTCAAACGCCGCCGAACACCTTGCTAAAACTGCAATGGAGCATATCACCGTTGACGGTTGTGCCGCTGTGTTTTGCGGAACCGGCAATAACGGTGGGGACGGTATCGGCGCTGCAGCATATTTGCTCGAAAGAGGAGTGTCCGTCCGTACTATCTTAATCGGTGACGAGAGAAAGCTCACACCGGACGCTGCCCAAATGCACAAACGTCTTGTCGAACACGGCGGTTCTCTTGAGCGTTACTCATTGTCTGCTGACCTTGTGGATTATGTGAGCGATTGCAGCGTAATAATAGACGCGATTTTCGGTATCGGGCTGAGCTCCGATTTGCAAAATGAAGTACTCAGTGCAGTCACTATGATAAACAGCTCCCCCGCCTTAATAATAGCCGCCGATATTCCGAGCGGAGTACATGCCGATACAGGCAGGGTTTTCAAAGACGCGGTCAAAGCAGACATAACTGTGACGTTTTCACTGGCAAAACCGGGGCATTTTGTAGAGCCCGGCTGTATATATTGCGGCGAGCTTCTTGTAAAGGACATAGGAATTCCCCGCTCGGTGCTCGACAGCACGGTCTCTCACACATACGCAACTATTTCAACCGATGTAAACCTGCCGCGCAGACGGCGAAATACTCACAAGGGTGACTACGGGCGCGCCCTTATCATCGCAGGAAGTGTAGGCTACACGGGAGCACCCGCACTGTCTGCCCGCGCTGCGTCAAAAATGGGTACGGGACTTGTCAGCGTTGGTGTCCCAAAGACAATTTATGATATTTTGGCAATAAAACTTGACGAAGAAATGCCTTTCCCCCTGCCGAGCGACAATAAAGGCAGGCTCGCTTCCAACGCCGCAAGCGATATCCTAAAGCGTGCAAAAAAAAGCGACGTGTGCCTGATTGGTCCGGGGCTTGGAACATCAGACGATATAACGGAGCTTGTGCAATCACTGACGCATATATCCGAAACTCCCGTTATTCTTGACGCCGACGGTCTTAACGCGGTTTCAAGTAACATTGATACACTCAATCAAATAACATGTCCGTTGATTTTAACTCCTCACCCGGGTGAGTTTGAACGCCTCGGCGGAAAAATAGACGGCGACAGGCTTCGCTCGGCTCGCGATTTCGCCTCAAAATACGGCTGCATTTTAGTCCTCAAGGGTCACAGAACGATAATCGCACTGCCAAACGGCATCACCTACATCAACACAACGGGCGGTCCCGCCATGGCAAAAGGCGGAACGGGCGATGTTTTGGCGGGAATGATAACCGCACTTATCGCGCAAAGACTTCCGATTGTACATGCTGTAATCAAAGCGGTTTACATACACGGGCTCGCAGGCGATATGTGCGCTGACGAGTTTGGCGAATATTCCGTAACTGCAAGTGATATAATAGCTATGCTCCCGGCAGCTATCAAGGAAATAGAGGCAATATAGGCGGTTTTTACCGAAAGGAGTGATATTTATGGCACTGATGATTTGTCGTGAATGTAATGGTAAGGTTTCGTCCGACGCTGATTGCTGCCCGCACTGCGGTCATAAATCTCAGCTTGAAGAAGACCGTCAAAAGCAAAGACATCTTGAAAATCTTGAAATACAGATTGAAAACCTTGAGATAAATCTCAAAAATGCACTGAGCGGTATTGAAGAAAAGAAAATAAAAGTCAGAGATTATCAGTTTGAACTGACTGTGGTAAAAAAAGAGGACAGAGAAGCTATCAAAAAGCGTATTGACTGGTGGAATGGTCTTTTAATGGTTGATATGGCGGAAGAAAAGGCACTTCATGTGGAGCTAAAGGAGCTAAAGGACGCACTAAAACGCTCAAAGATGTAAGCGGAAAAAGGAGTAATTAAAATATGCTGTATAATGTACTGTTGCCCGACGGTTCTAAAACCAAAGTAGATATTCCGCATGATAATGTTGAAGACGCAACTGAATATGTTTCATCTGTGGAATGGATAAGAAACGAGTTCGGTCATTACGTTCAAACAAGAAACATAGTTTATATTCAAAAACCATAGTAAAATTAAACACATCGTAAAAGTAACAAAATCCCGCTAATTTGTAATTATTTGTAAAAATACGTTGCATTTTGGCGGGTTTTGTGGTAAAATCACAGCCATACCAACAATCAAGGAATGGTAATTTACTATGAAAATAAAGTTTTATACAGGCTTAGCTGTCCTTGCTGCGATTGTTCTCATATCGGGAGCAACTGTTCTGGCGACGGCGTCCCCTGCCACAAGCTCCGACCCGCTCATTACACTTTCATACTTAAACGGTCCGTTTCGGACACTTATCAATAATGAAATAACTGCAGCTCGCAATGCCTTGGAGGGCACATTTAATGCGAGAGCATCGGCGATTGAAGCACGGATAAATTCCGACATATCAAATGCACTCTCAAATTCTGCAAATGTATTTCGCAGTGTGACCGTCACTTCCGGCTCACCGCTTGTTTTGGCAACCGGCAGTGAAGTAATTCTTCGCACCGGCAGTGCAAGCTTTTCTACAAGCGGCGGCAATCTCATTAAATACTCCGGCACTCCCACCGAGGAGGCTTCCGGCAGTTTAATTACAAACAATATGTACCTTGCAACGGGCACCGTCACAATCAGCACATCAGGAACCGCCACTTTGTTTGTCCGTTCTGTAGGTGCTTTGCCGATGTCGGCAGGGCTTGACGGTTTCGACTTTGATTTATGCCCCGACTGCGAGTTTATCTTCTGCATGTGCCCTGATGCCGACGCACAGGGACTTTGCGATGTTTGCGAAGACGACCCTTGTGTCTGCGAGTAATAAATCACCCGCCGTCCGCAGGACGGGTTGACACCCTACGTGCTACTCCCTGCTGAAAATGTTTGTAATTATCATGCCGCCGATGATAATCATACCGCCAATCAGTGCATAAACGGATAGTGTTTCTTTTAGCCATATATACGCAAGTACTGTTGATATCAGCGGTATCAAATATGAAAACCCTATGACATGGGTGGTTTTTTTTGCTTCACGCAGCGCATAACTCCAAGTGAGGTATGCGACAGCGGCGGGAAATATTCCCATTAGAACAACAACCAAGTTTACGGTTGCTGTAGAATTCGGTATTTCGTTTATTGCAGTGGGTAAAAATATTAGCGTACCAAGCGTTCCTGCCATTATGGTATATGTTGTAGCTTCAAGTGCCGTATAATTTTTAGTAATTGCACGCATGATTGCGCTGTACACTCCGGAAGATACGGACGCCCCTATTATCAGCAGTAATCCTAAGTTAAACGAAAGCTCCGCTCCCTGTGTCAGCGTGACAGCCGCCAGTCCGATGCAGCTTATCAGAATACCGACCCAGCACATTGGTTTTACGGCTTCTTTCAAGAAAATCCCTGTTAATACTATTGTAAACACCGGCGATGACGCTATTATGAAACTACTCACTCCCGCTGAAACACTTACCGAGCCTGTGTTAAACAAAAACGAATACAGGAAAACCCCCGATATTCCGCTTGCTGCAAAAAGCGGCAGGTCTTTTAGCTTCGGTGGTCTGATTTTCTTCAAAATTCCGATAACCCCAAGTGTTATGGATGCTGCGGAAAAACGCATTACCATTAGTGATACAGGACTGTAATATTGCAATGCGTATCTTGTCGCCGGAAATGCCGACGCCCAGAGAAACACCGCAACAAATGCCGCTCCGTATGTATATAACTGCTTTCTTGTTTCCCCGTCTTTTATTTTCATAACGCAAATATACCACAACAGCACGCAGGTTAAAACAATGACATCTGCTGCTCTTTCTTTTCAAATGTTCTTGAGTATTTGAACACATCATCGTGCTTGTACATAATTTCATGCTTTTTGCATATATCCTTGAAAATGCCTGTTAAGCGGTGGTCGTTTGGACTGGCACAAACATAGCTGTTGCCAAAGGTTCTGATATATTGCTGCTTTACCCACGGGAAATGCTCATCAAGCTTCGCGTAAAAATACTCCCTGCTTCCCTCGCGCAAGGTCATTGCAAATCCGAAAAATACAATGCCTTTTACCTTTGCCCGAATACAATAATCCATTATTCCGTGCAGATTTTCTTCCGTATCGTTAATAAACGGTAAAATAGGGTCAAACCATACAACTGTTGGAATACCCTCATCACGCATTGCTTCAAGCACCTCAAAGCGCTCCGCTGTGGTCGATACATTCGGTTCAATTATTTTGCACAAGTCCTCATCAAGGGTGGTGAGGGTCATTTGCACTATGCACTTGGTTTTTTCGTTAATCGACTTTAATATGTCCATGTCGCGCATGATACGGGCGGATTTTGTCAAAATTGAAAGCCCGAAACCGTATCGGTCAATGAGCTGCAGGCACTGCCTTGTAAGCTTTATATCATCTTCAAGATGAATGTACGGGTCGCACATTGACCCTGTGCCAATCATGCAGGGCTTACGTTTACGGACAAGCTGTGCTTCAAAAATCTTCACAGCGTCGCGCTTAATTTCAATGTCCTCGAAGTCATGGTTAATCTGATAACAGGCACTGCGGCTGTCACAATAGATGCACCCATGCGAGCAGCCGCGGTACAGGTTCATACCATTACCCGGGGATAAAATTGTTTTATAATCACCGTAATGCATAACTACACCCCTTACGGCTATTATAGCATAGTTATGCTCTGTTTAGTTACTGACGTTTCCGTCGGGGTCTACAATCGAAAATTCGTTATTTGCAAGCAGTATTATCGTTGAACCGACAGGGATACCGTCAGGCAACATATATTCGTGAACAGGGAACCCTCCGTCCATTTCCAATGCTCCGAGCATATAGTTTCTTTCCCATTTTTCATCAAACAAATCAAACGTTACGGTAACACCGTCTTCAATAATATCGTAGCTTTCTGATGTATTGTATTGGCCAAAAGTCAGTTGGATTGTAAGTAGATGAAAAGTGCTTCCTGCATTGTTTTTAACTGTGATTTTAGGGTCACTTGCTGCAGGTGGTAGCTCGGGTGTGTTTGTATCGCCACCGTCACCGGGGTTGTCACCGCCGGTCGAACCACCCGGGTCATTGTTATTTGGTGTTGTCACAGGGTCGTTGTTTTGCGGCGGGTCGTTTGATGCTCCGCCACCACCACAGGCGACGATTGCCAGCACCATGAGTACTGCAAGGATAAGTGTTAGTAGTTTTTTCATTTTAGTGTCCTTTCATTGTGCCAACTACCTTTTCGGGTTACTTCGTGCATTAAATTGTAGCATATTTGAAGACGAGTGGCAATAATTGAAACAGCGGTAACGTACTACGAACTTATTCTTCCGCCAATCTCTTACTAATATCTGATGCACTGTATATAACCCTTGCAATATGAACAGTATTCTCTTTTATAACAAAGAAAACAGCATAGTTATCAACATATAATGCCCTCAACCCCTTTGAACGTTCAGGTTCTGTATGCATGAGTTTTATCCGCTCCGGCATTATGTCCAACGACAGAATTGCATCAGCAATTCTATCATATTGATTAGCAGCTACAGCAGGCTCAAGAAGCGTATCGGCTATGTATACATAAATACTGTCCATATCCTCATAAGCCTTATCTGATATTACAATGTCATATTGCTTCAAGTCAGCGACCTTTCTTATGCTCTGCGAAAGCTTCTTTTGCAGAACGCACCCTGCCGTTTTCAATATCAGCCAATCCGTCATCAATCATTTGCCGAATTTGAGCTGCGTCCACAATATCTGCATTAACTCTATCGGGCATTTTCGGCAAGGTCACCGCAAATGGAATTCCGCCTGTCAGCGATACTTGTTTTAAGAACATGTCTACAGCGGTCGCCATTGGTACGCCTAACTGAGTTAATACTCTCTCTGCTGAGCTTTTTACATCAGGGTTAATTCTTAAGTTTAATGTTGCAGTCTTTTCCATATTTTCACCTCCCCCGCATCATTGTAACGCATTTGTCGTTACAATGCAAGGGAGTTTTCTCAAGTCAATTATACGCCCAAAATTGCGGTTATGTCCACAATTTATTTGCTATGATTTATGTCTAAAATGCATTGACATTTCTACATTTGCGACGTATTTGCTGCATAGGAAAGCAAACAAGCATATAACCCTTTGCCCTCTTTAGCAAAGAGGGTGGCGCCCGCCTATTTTATTTATGGCTCTATTGATAAATATACATATTGCGGTAGATTTTCGGGGAAACTGATCCACCAATTTAATAGTGCTGTTTTTGTCATTCCATGAAAATCTGTTCCGGATGCAGACGGTTCAACGTTATATCGTACATTATCAATCAATCTGGCTGTTGTGATATTATCGATGAAATGGCCGTTTAATGCTGTTTGAATATCGTTTATTACACCCTTGCTACATATGCTCACTATTTTCCCGTCTACAATGTTGTAGAGCATATAAGATTGATCTGTTCCAAATTCATTCATGGTGACAATATAATCATCGGATACTACATAAAAATAACCTTCATCACCACGATGATTTTCCATTGGCGGAGCAACAGTCGGCGGATTTCCATTTTTTGGTATTGTTGTACTGTGAGGCAACGTAATACTTACAAGGGGCGTATTGTTAAATACATCTCTGCCGCTCTCTGTTACACTATCGGGAACTACAACACTTGTAAGATTAGAATTGGCAAATGCACTACTACCTATGTATGTTATACCATTAGGAAGAATAATATTCGTAATAGCAGTATTGTTAAACGCTCCGCTTTCAATTCTTCTTATGCTTTTACCGAGTGTTACGCTTGTTATTGCTGTGCAATCATAAAACGCTCCTTCACCTATGTATATCACGCTATCCGGGATTATTACCGTTTCTAACACCCTGTTCCCAAAAAATGCCTTACTGCCTATACTTACAACAGGCTGACCTTCTATTTCTTCGGGAAAGTGTACAATTGGATTAGTACTTAGATATCCTGTAATTTCAATACCACCATGTTCGGAACTGTACTCATATTGAAAATTACCTGCAGGGTTTGGCTCATTGCTTAGCAGACTATCAGTTTTTAGTAAATTCGCTCGTGGTAACTGTGTTTCGTAATCATCGAGAAACTCACTTGTTCTGTCATCATTTATAACAAGTGTATTGCTTCGGATTATTACACCGTTAACAATCATCTCAAACCAATATCGCCCGCTTTTTTCTATTTTCTGCGTGTCTATAAAATAATAATACATCGTGTCACGACCATTTTCACCTTCGGAAAATGGAAAATCATACTCAGAAAAAGCATCGGTTATATGATACTGTGCGGCATCAATATGATAGCTTTGTGATACCCCGTCAATATAGAAAACAAACTCGTCAATTATAGGGAGCGGGTAATTTTGTGTGTCACCCATAAATAAAAGCTGAATTCCTGACATATAACCAAAAGGTTCGTTAGGGTCTACATTAGGTTCTCTTAAATCTGCGTATAGTAATCCTGTAAAAATTGTTGCGTATAGTAAATCACCGTCAACAGGTCCGGTATCAACGTAAGGTGTGGGCATTGTGCTGATATTATTATCAGGCAGGCTTGTTTGGTCTTGTTGTGAGGGAGTATTATTTTCAAGCGGACTAAAACCACCACATGAGGCGAGAATAAATACCATGAGTATTGAAGTAATAACTGTGAGCAATTTTTTCATTTTATAACTCCTCTTATTGGTTTAATTAAGGTTTGTTCCCAAGGATATCCCAAATAAAAGGTCGGTGTATATTTCTTCCCAAGTTCCAAGACAGTCACTACTGAAAGAGCAATGCACTATTCCCTCTGCAACACAACCCATTTCAACATCGAACTCATACCTGCATGCTTGCGCTTCCCCTAAGGCAGGCGTTCTTTCATAATATACTACCGTACCATTAAATAGGCCGTTTACGAGCGTTCCTGACCATGTAGATACAACATCAACTTGCTGCATGTTCCCGTTTATTAAAGCACCTGTAGAATAATGGTCAATACTTGTTATAGTCGCTTGCCCGTTAGGTAGCCCATTGCTCCAGTTGCCTTCAAACATTAAGGTCACAGGATAATTGCCATTACTCTCGATAATATATGTATGAAAACCATCCGGATAACTGTCTGCAACTTCTCTCCAATTAAATCGGTAACGGCTGCTATGATCAGAGGGTGTGCCTGATGTATCGCCATTGCCGCCGGATGTGCCGGGGTCGTTGTTATCACCCTGTGTCGTGCCGCTGTCACCGGCGTTGCCATTACCTCCCGGTCGGGTGGGGTCTGTTTGGTTTTGCGACGGGTTGCCGCTTGGCGGGTCGGTTGGTGCTCCCGCTGAGCCAGCGCAGTTGACGAGCGATAGTGTTGTAAACAGTATGAGGTTAAGCAATAGTATTTTTATCATCTTTTATACTCCTTTTCTTGGTTTATAAATGCACAAAAACGTCCGCTTTGCTAATGCAAAACAGACGTTTTATTAACGTGATAAAAGCGTAGTTTTAGCTATGTATGTATGTATGTATGTATGTATGTATGTATGTATGTATGTATGTAATTTTCAGCGGTATTTTTCATAATGTCAAGCACCTTTTTGTGGGGTTTGTGTGTAGTGCATTGTAGCATATTTAGGGTCGGTTGGCAATACTATCCGCTCTTGAAACAGAGCGACGGTTTCTGCACTATTTCAGCACAATAACCAAAGCAGTTTGGCTAAACTGCTGAAAATAAAAATCATGAATTTTCTTTGTTTGTTTCCTTAAGTGTAGAAAATTATGTAGAAAATTGGGGTCATAACTTTTAATTTTCTACAAAAGGTATCACCAAATGTAGATTTTTACACATTTCACCCTGTTTGCAATGCCTTACAGGGTATGCTATGGTGATTAAAAGGCTATTGACAAATACGTATTACACGTATAATATAATATGGAAGCAGGTGCTTAGCTTTGACAGGGGTTGAAATGATTAAAGTCTTACGCAAGCAGGGCATTAGACACTTTAAGATTAAAGGCAGTCATTATCACTATAATGTAAATGGCAATATATTTCAGATACCACATCATCACACAGAGATGGGCAAAGGTTTAGAGAATAAAATCCTAAGTGATGCAGGCTTAAGGGAGTGATTACTAATGAGCTCAAAAAAATATGTTTATCCTGCAAAATTCATTATTGAAGAAAATGGGTCGATTTCCGTATATTTTCCTGATTTAAGCGGGTGTCAAACTTATGCCGGTAATATGGAAGATGCGGCTTTAATGGCAAAAGAGGCATTGGAAGGATATATCGAGGTACTGTTAGAGCTTAATAAAGAAATTCCAAAACCGTCAAGTATCTCTGATATTTGTTCTGATAGTTATTTTGCTATGATGGTTGTCGCTGATGTAAAAAATATGAGCAAAGAGAATAAACCGGTCAAAAAAACTCTTAGTATTCCGAAATGGTTGGACAGAGAAGCAACAAATGCTCATATAAATTTTTCCGGTGTGTTAAAGGAGGCATTACTGGAACGGTTAAACTTATTGTAGGGGCGGCAACCTGCCGCCCGTTATTTAATTACGGTTTGGAAATGTACACTATTTCGTAGTCACTGAGAAGCTCAAGGATATTGCCTCTATTGACATCAACAATCCCATGTTGGGTTTCGTTGAAATGGTCATAATTATGAAGATATACAACATTATCAACCCTATAAACATACACAGCCCAAATATTTAATCCGTCTGCATAAGCTTGTGCATCTGCATTGTTGCCGAACACAACCTTTGCAAGCTCGCTATAAATTCTTTCACCGTCAATACTAAATCCACCGTGTTGAGTTCCGCTTTCTGTAAAAGCAACTATACTAAAAGATACACCTTTACTGTCATGCTTGTTATGTTTCCATATAACATAATCGTCAGACACTGCGAAGAAATGCTCCGCATCACTTGGATGACTTTCAAAAGGAGCAGGAGCATTTACCGGGATTTTATATTTACCCGCCGAACCACTATCGGGACCGCCTACTACACTATCAGGACCGCCAATGACAATTGGTGGCGGCTCCGGCGTGCTTGTATCGCCGCTTGTTCCGTTATCTGCGCTGCCACCGTTACCATTGTCACCACCGTTGTTAGGTGGTGCAGGGTCGTTGTTGTTTGGTGTGGTCGCAGGCGGGGTTTTTGCGGGTGGCCCGTTGTTTGGTGCTGTGCCGCCGCCGCAGGCGACGAGAGTGAATACCATGATTGTGGTGAGTGTTAGAATTAGTAGTTTTTTCATTATATTTTTCCTCTCTTTTTCTGTTAATTATTTATGCTATTCGGTGGTGCTAAATCTTTATGGTAATGAACTATATCTGTAAAGGGTGGTACGCCTGCCCATACGGTTCCCCCCATACTATGCGGGTCACCTGCTCCACATTTGCAATATAAATCTATAACATCACGTTTTCCCATTTCCATTTCTACCTCATAAAAATGAACACCGGCAGGAATTTCATAATAGTCTGTTTTAATAATCAACCCATGAGCATATCCATTAACGAAAGTGCCTTTGTAAGTTGTTGTTGGTACATAAGCATGTGTTTCGGGGTTAAACGGCTGTGGCTTTTCGTTTGACGTATATAGTATTCCCTCGCCATTTGGAAGTCCGTCTACAAAATAACCTTCATAACGGGTACTATAAAAAATCCAAACTCCCCAACCTGTGAACTTGCCGTTAACGTCTAACTCACCGTCAAAAATTCCTTCTTCCAATAATGCTTCATCGAAAGGATATGGGGTTGGGATGGGGTCGGTTTGGTTTTGCGACGGGTTGCCGCTTGGCGGGTCGGTTGGTGCTCCCGCTGAGCCAGCGCAGTTGACGAGCGAAAGGGTCGTAAATAGTATGAGGTTAAGCAATAGTATTTTTATCATTGTATTTAACTCCTGTTCTTGGTTTATAAATGCACAAAAACGTCCGCTTTGCTAATGCAAAACAGACGTTTTATTAACTGTGGATATGCGGACGAACACAGTTCGTCCCTACAGCGAGGTCAGCTATGTATGTATGTATGTATGTATGTATGTATGTATGTATGTATGTATGTATGTATGCGATTTTCAGTGAGTTTTTTCATAATGTCAAGTACCTTTTCTGTAGGGTTTGTGTGTAGTGCATTGTAGCATATTTAAGTGCGGTAAGGTACATTTTTCTCTGCGACTGCACTACTTGTTTCTATTGCACTTTTTTCTATAAAACCTCTTATCCTATTGCAGTTATTACGGCATACCGTCATTGCGTCATTTTCGCTTACTCCCACCGGTTCTAAGATATTTGATATACCAAATCTTGTTTCATAACATAGGCATGGGTCAATATCTTTTTTTAGCACAGGGCAGTATACGGGATTAAACTCAGAGTTGTTATTTTTCATATCTCTTCACCACCTTGAGTATTTCTATAACATGAGGCTTAAAATTATCTTTTGAATATGCAGTTATTAGCTTCCCTGACGCATTTATTAAAACACAACCCCCATCAAAGGACAAGTATAAATGCAAAATATCATCTTGATCACCTTCTTGCTCAAACATTATTACTGCATTATCGACATAATGTTGAACGTCAATAAAGTTAATTCCTCTCTCTTTTAGCATTTGAAAGCCATGCAACGTCGGTTTAACAATTTTACATTCTATAGGGTTCATCGCAATACCAATATCTTCCGGCACATAGCCGTCCTCGATAAGTGTTCTAATTTCGCGATTAATTGCATCTAAAAATTTTTGATTGTACTTAATTTGACTGCTCATATAGCAAAATATTCTCTTTCAGTTATTTTTTCCTCTGCTAACATCACCATAACATAAAACTTTTCTACATTTCAATACACATTTGAATGTAGAAAACAGTATAAACCGCTCTTGTATTACTACCACCGTTACTATATAATCTTCACCATGAACAGCAAGGTTTTTGACACATCTATCAGGTACTTAAAAGGCGTTGGCGAGGCACGCGAAAAGCTCTTTAACAAGCTCGGCATACGGACACTGCGTGACCTTGTCGAGTATTTCCCGCGCGCTTATGAGGACAGGACTGTTTTCAAGAGAATAAACAGCCTTGTCATCGGCGAATATGTCTGCGTCCGTGCGATTGCGGCTGCTACGCCAAAGCTTTCGCACATTCGCAAGGGTCTTGACCTTGTTAAGCTTCGTGTTGTCGATGACGTCGGCTCGCTCGAGATAACTTTTTTTAACTCACCCTTTGTCAAAGATGCAATAAAGCAAGGTGAGTCTTATGCTTTTTACGGAAAGGTTTCCGGCACTCTGCTTCGTCCGGAAATGACAAACCCTCTCTTTGAGAGGGTTCAAAAAAAGGGCGCGATTACAGGCTGTATTGTGCCGATATACCCTTTGACGGCAAAGCTTTCGCAAAAAATCGTAAGCACTGCTGTCCGCAGCGCTCTTGAAAAATGTGCTGATGAGTTTCCCGATGTTATACCTAATGATATTTCCAAAAAATATAACCTGTGCAGAGCTTCTTACGCATATGAAAATATACACTCACCCGAGGGCTTCAAGGAACTTGATATCGCAAGGCGACGGCTCATTTTTGAGGAGCTGTTTGTGCTCGTTACAGCTATGCGGCTCATGCGTGACAGGCGTACTACTCAAACAGGAAAATATCTGCAAGCGCGTGATTTCAAAGAGTTTTACGCTTCGCTTTCATTCACTCCGACAAACGCTCAAAAACGGGCTATTGACGATGCCGCCGCAGATATGATAGCGGGCAAGCTTATGAACAGGCTTATCCAAGGTGATGTCGGCTCGGGCAAAACGCTCGTTGCCGCTGCCTGCTGCTGGCTGACATGGCGCAGCGGCCTGCAATCGGCGTTTATGGCACCGACCGAAATACTCGCAAAGCAGCATTACAAATCACTGACCGATATGCTCACGCCGTTTGGAATGAGCGTGGGGCTTCTCACAGGCAGCACAACGGCAAAAGGAAAACACGAAATATACGAGCAGCTTCGTTATGGCGAGATTGACCTTATCATTGGTACGCACGCTCTTTTGTCCGAGGGTGTTGAATTTAGAAATTTAGGTCTTGTCATCACCGATGAGCAACACCGCTTTGGTGTGGAGCAACGCTCCATGCTCACCGAAAAAGGCGACAGTCCGCATGTGCTTGTTATGTCGGCAACTCCGATACCACGGACGCTCGCACTCATAATTTACGGCGACCTTGATGTTTCCATAATCGACGAAATGCCGCCCGGACGCAGGGAAATTGAAACGCACGTGGTTGACGAGCGTTACAGGGAGCGGCTGTATAAATTCGTCAGAAAGCTTGTCTCTGAGGGGCGGCAGGTTTATGTCATATGCCCCATGGTCGAAGAAAATGACGAGGATTTGGAGCAGGAGAGTGCGTCCGACGCAAATAAACCCAAGTCCGTCACCACGCATCACGAAACACTTAGCAAGAAAGTTTTCCCCGACTTAAACGTGGAGCTTCTTCACGGAAAAATGCCCGCAAAGAAAAAAGACGCAGCAATGGCGGCGTTTACTTCGGGCGATGCCGATATCCTTGTTGCAACAACGGTTATTGAGGTTGGCGTTGACGTTCCGAATGCCGCTCTTATAATCGTCGAAAACGCTGACCGCTTCGGTTTATCGCAGCTGCACCAGCTTCGCGGGCGTATCGGCAGAGGTGAGTTCCAATCGTTTTGCGTTCTCATCGGCGAAGCACATGAGCGCCTGCAAATCATGAAATCCACAAACGACGGCTTCAAAATTGCCGAGGAAGATTTGAAGCTTCGTGGTCCGGGTGACTTTTTCGGCTCACGTCAACATGGCTTGCCTGTAATGCAAATTGCAAACCTTATGACAGACATGCTTGTACTCCACGAGGCTCAAGGTGCCGCAGAAAAGCTCCTTGAAACCGACCCCTCTCTTTCTTTGCCTGCAAACAGGAAACTAAAAGAGAAGATAATTCAATTATTTGATACTAACATAGACAAAATGAATTGATTGTGTTTTTCACTGTCAATTATGGCACAAACTCCACTATCATTTCATAATTTCTTCTACTTGAACCAATTGCATAATTACCTACCGGACGTGTTAAGAAATTTACCTCAAAATACCCGTTTCGAGTTTCTACAACTTCATAATTTGCTTGAATAGCAACCCAATCACTAACAGGTAGTAAATAAAACCTTTTATCTGCGACATAGGTTCTCTCCACCCACTCTGTTCCATACATCCAACTAAACGTAAACTCTTCATTTTTCGAAGCAGAGAGTACGCCATGTGTTGAAGCCAAATTATATTCATAGCCTGTATATATCATGCGATTTACATAATTCGATGGAGCTCTCCCGTTTATTTCTTCAAACTTTTGGTTTACCCAATTAACGATATTCCCACGATTATAATCTAATAGTTCACTTCGAGCAGAAGATTTTAGCCAACCACCTGTGTAACCTCTCGTTTCGTCCCAAAAATCAAATCCAACAGGTATAGTCCACCCCTCATCAAAAACCTCATATATAGCTATATTTCTAATACCTATTAAAACGAATTGAACGTTATTAGGAATTTGGGGGATTTCAAAGTCAGCATCGTACAGAACCGGCAACAAAACTGATGAAGATGTGCTTTCTGCATGTATTCCTCTAATAGTATTTCCAAATTGAGGTTCGACAAAAAGAAAATTATCGCCTTCTTTTACATATAATCCCGGTCTTTTTTGCGCTTCTTCAAGTGTAACCGGTTCTCCTAAAGCCGAAATAATGTCAGGCTGCGGAGGCTGAAATGAGTCGTCGATAATTGGAGCACTATCATCGTGGGGACAATTATTATGCCAATTACCATTTGAAATGTACCGGAAATTTGTTATTTCGTCAGAAACCAAACTTTCATTGAACCGTAAAGTTCTAATCCACCCAAGCGCTCCCCAGTCAAGCGAACTTATTCGTCTGACATGAAACAATCCTACAATAAAACAGTTGCTATCCGGGCAACCTTTTTGCATTTCACTATCGGTTCTTGCGCCCATTCCAAAATCACCTTGTATGCCATAAATTGGTATAAGGAAAATACTTGCTTTCGCTTGCACATTAATAGTTAATTCCACTCTTGCATTATAATGGTAATTAAAAGTGTGCCTTACATTCACCTGTGCAGAAGCCTTATTATTTCTGATGCCGAATTGTGCATTGACTCTGCAATCAAACTCAAGATAACCTTGACCATTGGCTTTTATGCGCAGTCCAACCGGAATCTCTACCCTTACACCATAAAATGAAACAGGAATGGTAAAAAGGTTAATAACCCTGTCAACACTTAATTGAGAAGATGTATTCACATTTATCTCTGCCGCCATAGTTACAACAAGGTGATTTACTCCGCTGAGACTAAGTGATACGTTTAATCTTGGTGTGAGCATTGTTAATTTGCCATTGAGAACTACTCCGCCAACATTAGCGTTTGAAAAACGCGCTTCAAAAAGCCTTGTTGGATTTCTCGCAAATTCGATACCAGCAACATTTTCTAATTCTTCATCAATATCTATTGCAATAGCATCAGCCAACAAATTTATATCTCCGATAAATTCAAATTCATCGAAAATTTCTTCCAAAGATTTCGGTATACTCGCATTAATAACAATATTCTCGGCATCATTTACAATGCTTATGATATGCCCTGCCAAACCATCAGAGTTTTGGATAGTTGCATCAAAAGCAAAAGTTTCTCCAACGGAAAGATTTTTTATTTCGTCAGTTGGATTATATATCGTTACTATAAATACATTATCTTTTTCGATAACACTATATTCGGGAACTCTATTTATAACTACCACATCATCACGATATTCATAATTGAGTATTTCTATGTTTGTGGACTCCTCGGATAAGTTGAACATTCCCTCAACATTTACATCAATTTTCCTTGCATCAAGATAGCACAATAAAATAAATGCCAATAATATTACTAACAGAACTCCATTGCTTATAAGCCCTGCTATGTGCCATACTTTCGCTTTATTTCCTATACGGAAAGAAATTGTTTTATTTTTTATTATAGCTCTTATTATAAAAAACGCTGCTAATGGAATCATTCCTACTGTAACAAGTATTAAGCCGGGAATTAGCAGTTGAATTGTCAGTCCGGGAAATATTCTTATGTAGCGTGCTGCATCACCAAAAATACCCGAAAACGGACCGACAAACAATGAGGCGATAATGTAAGCCAATCCCGCTAATAAAAGCGAAATTGCTATTGATAGAAATGCAGTTCTAATTCTTTTTCTTTGGAGCAAGAATATATTTAATAAGAAGAAAACAGATAGTATACCTGCAATTATTAAAGGGTGAACCGAAAACAACATAAACGCCATAATCATACTTATATCTGCTTGTTGTAATATCGCACCGATGCTATAATCTTGCAGATTGACTTGTTCGTTTAACGCGCTTGCAATGGATTCGAAGTCCTCATCTGTAAGCCAATATTCAAATTCTTGATGTATATCTGACCTTATGCTCCTTAGAAATCCTGTAATATCGGTTGTTGAAAGATAAAAGTCACCGTCACCGTTTGATATAGCTACAGCAAATTTTTCAATCTCTGAGCCTAAATAATATATGACATTTTCGCAGTTCAAGAGGGATTCAATGTGGTTTGCGGTAATTTCTATATCAATAATGAGTGAAGAATTTATTTCATCGATAACTTCATCATTTATATCCACTATCGACATCATTTTTGACGTATTTGCAGATTTTATAATTGTCGAAATGTTTTCGGGGTTTATCCTCGAAAGAGCTGCAAGTACAATAAACGCGACAAAACCAAATATACAAAGCAATACGGTTAGAGATGTCTTTGCAACAACACGAATAATAGGTGACTTTTGTGGTGGTATTGTAGTTTCAAGTTCTTCGGAAAACATTGCATCAGAAACAATATGAATGTCCGTCTGCACTTCACCTATTGACTTAGCAGGAGTGTATTTTTCGTGCGTCAAACTATTGCCGCATTTTACACAAAATAAGCTCCTGATTGAATTCTCGTGACCGCATGATGCACATGTCATTATTATCTCTGCTCCTCACTTTTTCTTACAAATACAGTTTTTTCGCATATTGCTTCTCGGAAACGATAAGTATGCCCATGAACCAAATGACCACGAACTGAGACCAAACTGCGCTGAACATCATCAAAATCAATTTCTCCATTTGAATACTTATGTTGTAATAACCTAAATTTACCTTTAATCCGTTTTTTGCTTGAATTTTTAAGTTTCCGTATCACTTTTCCTGTTTCTGTTAAATAGAAATGCCAACCGAGATAATTCACTCCATTTCTGAGCGGAAATATCTGTGTTTTCTCATTTAACTCCAAGCCCAAAAAGTTCTCACAGTGAATTTTTATCTCTTTGAGGCAGTACCGCAGATAGTCTTTATCGTGGTAAATTAGTATAAAATCGTCCATGTAACGAGTATAATACTTAATCCTCAATCGCTCCTTGATAAGCCTATCCACAGAGTCAAGATAATAAAGTGCAAACCACTGGCTTGCTTGATTGCCGAGAGGAAGCCCTATCCCGTCCGAAACTTCGTAACTGTCAATTATTCTGCAAATTAAGTTGAGAATATCGGGTTCTATAAACACCTTGGCTAATTTCGCCTTTAATACTGACTTGTTTATACTATAAAAATATTTCCGTATATCGCATTTTAAGAAATAACCATCACATTTATGCTCTTTATAGAAGCGACCTAAGAACTCAGAGAGCCTGTATATCGAAAAATGCGTACCTTTCCCAATACGGCAAGCTGAGTTATCATAAATCAGTCGACGCTCTAACACAGGTTGCAGAATGTTATCGCAAAGACAGTGCTGCACTACCCTGTCAGAATAGTCCGGAGCGAAAATGACCCGCTCTTTTGGTTCGTATACTTTGAATTCGGTATAACCTTTCGGCAAATAGCTTCTTTCTTCAAATTGCCGTTGCAAGTCGCATAAATTCTGCGATAGGTTCAATTCAAAGTTTATAACTTCCCGCTTACCGCGTTTACCCTTTCTTGCCGCCCTGTGCGCCTTATATAAATTCTGAAAGTCACACATTGCATCATACATACTCATATTAGACCTCATTGGTCGGGAGAAACGGCGGTATGCCGGCTATACGCCGTTTCTCAAAATTGGAAAAGCCATTGAGCGTTTCCAATTCCGCCAATATTTGTTTTTCAGCCGTCACCGGACAGAAAGGAATTCGATTCCTTTGCCCCGTGGCACAGACCCGCTCAACGCAGAGCAAGGTATCGGGCTTATGGGGGTGGGACAAAGCGGGACGAACGCCATTGTTGTTGTTGACATTATTACCATTGTTGTTGATATCGCCGTCGGTATTGACGTTCGCGGCATTATTACTATTGTTGCCGGGCGACCGAAGCCACCACCAGTTATAACCAAATCCCTCGAATTAACACCCTCTTTTTCAGGGTGATAATCGCTTTTTATCGCTGTTAATCCAAGCACCAACCAAACGCATACATTCAGTCGTTTGCTTTGCGATTTGTTCATATTGTTTCGGAAGAATACATGATTGTGTCATTGATATTTCTGTAATATACGCTAATAGTTTAAGGTTTGTTAAAGCCTTATGCTGAAAGCCAAGACGTTGTGGTGCGTTTTTTTCACTACCCTTACCTATAAAAATATCATTGGCACGAAACAGACACTCTATAACATCAAGCGAGAGGTTTTGCAGTCTGCTAACAAAGGTAAAGCGGAATTGCTTTGGGGATTTTTGTGTAATCGTTATAACGTAATTACATAAATCTTTTGCTTTGGTTATTACAAGCAAGTCACTTTTACCATTCATGCACCCCTCCGAAAATAAAAAATCTCATGAGCCGCTGCGCGGCATAGATTAGTTTCGCCTGCGGGCGGATTTCAGATTAGAAGATTGAAGATTAAAGATTTAGCCACAAAGCGGGACGAACGCCACTGCCGTAGCCGACAAGACTACCATTGCCGACGATACCGCCGTCGGTACCGACGTACGCGGCAAAATAACTATTGCCGCCGGGCGACCGAAGCCACCACCAGCTTGCTTCGCCGTTTGTATTTACGGCTATTCTTGCAGAATTGTCTGCGAAATATGTTTGCGCTTCATCTATACTCAACAAGAAAATATTATCTGTTGTGTTGTTACCACCTGCTGTACCATAATTTGGGTTATCGTTGTTGATTACATTTGTTTCTTTTATCCGGCTTTGGTCTGCTGTACTAAAACTGTTGTAAAAATCACCATTAAGATATTGACGTATAGTGCTGTGTTCCCACGTTATTTCGCCGCCGGGAGAATGATATGCCTTATGTTCTATTATATCTTCGGTGATAATTAACGCTCTGCCATCCTGTATTTCAAGCACTCGCCAAAATATACCGCCGAAGTGAATTAGGCTGCCTGTGCTTATTTTATCATTCCCCATGGTTATGCTTGTCAACGCTTCATTTCCGCTAAATGCCGAGCGCCCAATTTTGCTCACTCCATTGGGGATAATAACCTCCATAATTCCTGTTTGGAAAAATGCCAAATCGCCTATTGATGTAACAGTAACACCCTCAATCTTTTCAGGAATGCGCACTCTGATTGATGTGCCTATGTACTTTGTGATTTCCACACCGCCTGCAATGGCTTTGTATTCAAAATCACTCACAGGATTTTCGTCGATAGAGGGAAGATTGGGAAGCACGGGAGCGACTGTAGCTTCGCCACCTGTGCCATTGCCGCCACCTTGATTGTTGCCGCTTCCGCTGTTATTGTTGCCGCCTTGGTTACTGTTGCCTCCCGTATTTCCACTGCCGCCGATGTCACAAGCAGCAAGAGTCAATGCGAGGGTCAGTGTCAGGATAATTGCGATTAACTTTTTCATTTTTTGTTTTCCTTTCAACTCACAAAAATTTCTCGGAGTACTTTCCTGCCGGAGCCACTATATATCAGGCTCCGACAGGTTTCCCCCGAGAAACGAAAAATGCCGTGTACAGAGCGAATTTAATCGCTTTACATACACAGCATGTATTGTGCTACACATATAACTACTTACATTGTGCTTGCGATAAATAACAAACAGTTGTAAAATAGCGTTGGTGTTGCTTATGCAATTGAGCAAGTGTTGTCAAGGGGTATTTTCAAATAATTTCAAGTATTTCACTTCATTTTTCAATGGAGTGATTTTTCATAATCCTTGCTCTAAAAGCCTTGTGCCAGTTCGGTAGGGTAGAATTACATCCGTTTATAAAATCGTTGCTTATACGAAGCAAAACCCCTAAAAAACGCACCTAAAAGATGTACTTTTCCGGCACCTATACCTTCAAATAAGCTACTTATTGTCTGTGAAAACCTTTTCGCGTCAAGAGCGAGCTTTAGCTCGTGAACAACGAACCGAAGGTTCGGGGTTCACTTGCTCTTGTACGCCGCTCCTATTTTATGCTATTTTAAGGCTTTTCAGCACATCGGTGGTGAAAAG
>Ga0123356_10000299_pt1 | contig 57073 bp, 72 predicted proteins | sample TergutEmb28metaG_2_FD_92546 | JGI IMG/M metagenome (GOLD analysis project Ga0123356, IMG submission 92546) | Embiratermes neotenicus P3 segment gut microbial communities from Petit-Saut dam, French Guiana - Emb289 P3 | ecosystem: Host-associated > Arthropoda: Insects > Digestive system > Gut ...
AGAATCTTTATTTTCTCTTCGGCAGTATACCTTTTTCTTTTGCCCATCTTTCCCTCCTGAGCATTGGTAATACCACCTTATAAGCTTTGGTCTAATTCGGCAAGTTCAGCGTGGGCACAACATTAGGAGATGCACATATTGTACAGGCTGGAACACCAGTAAACGGTATTTATACTAGAATTAATAATGCTTTTGTAGAACAAGGTGTGCAATATACTGTAGTTTATTTAACTAGCCCTAGAGGTTCTGCATTAGATGCAACTCACGTTGTTACATTTCCAAACTAAGGAATAAATTTTGCTAAATAATAGGAGAAATAAATGGCAATAATTACTGAAAATTGGGGACATAATTTTAGACATCATGGAGCTCCGCTCGATGAGAATACAATTTTTGAAACCCTTGAACAGATAGATAACCAAAATCCAAATATTGGAATTCCAAATAATGAGAGATTTAAAGGTCAAAAATTTATTGTAAAAACCGTCTATGAAAAAGACGAAAACGGCGTATATATAATTGATGAAGACATCGAGGGTGATGACAAACGAATTAATATTGGTCCGAAGGAATTCTGGTTCGATATAGATTATAAACCAGCCGGTAATCCGGAGTATTTTTGGATTTACGATGATGATGAAAAATGGTTTACAGAAAATAATTTCGTTGGAAAGAACAGACATGATATAATTTCAAACGAACAAACACAAATAAGAAATCGTCTTGGCATTGTTGCTGTAGGTGTATTTAATTCTCAAGTCTGGAACGCTACTGGTAATACAACTTATTGGCTAACCGAGCAAGAAGAAGAAATAATCCCCCAACCAGTTCTCTACACCCCCGATATTCCCGAAGTAAATTTGGATGATATTTGGAGCGCAATCAATACTCACGAGCATATATTCCGAGTAAGGAAGCCCGTCACTGCGTTGGAAGTCGGCGGAGTTAAGAAAGGGGATAGGTTGTTCGGGGATAGTTATAAGAAGATTTTTTATAAGATGTTCTATCCAGATGTGGAGTTCGTGGAAGTGAAATTAGCCGCCTAAAACAGCCTTTTTAATTCTTTTTTCCATTCTTTTTGCATACTCAAATAATTCGTTATAAACAACATCAAGTTCAGTTTTTTCAAAATGCTGTTGCAAGCTTTTCTCAAGTATACTAATTGGCATAGTAGGTAGTTTTCCGCCAACTCTAGCGGAAATAATGCCGTCTTCTTTTGTAACCCATAAATCAGTTCTTTTTAACCCTGCGGCTTCTTTATTAATACGGAAGCCAAGTTGTCTTAAATCATTTGAATTATCTATCATAATTTATTATAAGCCGTTACCGGTAACGGTGTCAATAAATATTAAAATATTGTTACCGGTAACAAAAAATATTTTTTTTCATTTCGTTAATATATATGCATGAAGAAAAACATGAATATTTTAAATTCACTTACATTACCAATCCCTCCAATCCCCCCAATCATCAAACCCATTGACTACGGTTAGCGCCCTACCAGCTCAGCCATTGACTGCTACGGTCTGTAAAATTGTAACTTTGTAACAAAGTTACAATTCAAAACTACAATTCAAATTTAAAAATAAGGAAAAATTATGAATAACGAATTAAATGAAAAAATCGAAGTATTTGTAAAAACGATGATTAAAGAAGGGTTCTACAAATACAAGCCACTTAAAGGCACATCGGTCATGTTTGACGGCGAGACATCTTGGTCTTACTTAGAATACGTCAAAACACGCCAATTTATAACAGGCTATAAAAGAGACGGCGCGCCTAAATATCTCGACTTGAATATTATTGATATGAATAGGACGGACTTTCCACTGGTTACAAAAACTATTTACGATATCAACCGACCTTTTGGTAAAGTGAAAGACGAGCCAATTTTAAATACGGCAAAACCGCTAAGCGTTAAATTTCCAATTGAAGGTTTTAATAATTCACAGGACACCTTAATATTTTGGAAACACCTAGAATATCTGTGCGGTGATGTTTCGGATGATATTAAAGAATGGGTCAAAGACTGGTTGTGCGATATTATCCAAGACCCTAATAATAAGAAAGGCACCGCCCTTATATTTATTGGAAGCCAAGGTTGCGGGAAAAGCATATTTTTCGATAAGCTGATGTTTGCTCTTTTGGGCGAATATTTCCACTACGATAATGGTAAGGAATACAGCGAAAAGTTCAATTTAAATTTAAAAGACAAATTGCTAGTGAACTTTGACGAAGGGTTTGCTACAAAATCCAAATCATCCGAAGCAAAATTAAAATCTTTCATAACTCAGCCAAATATGAAACTCGAAGGAAAGGGCACAAACTCCACTATTATTATTAATCCTGCAAGAGCAGTATTCACCACTAATTCAGGTTATGCTATGAACACCGCAGGTGATGACCGGAGATTTGCAGTATTTAATACAGTAAAAAAAGATTTTATTACACCAGAATATTTTGACAGGTTTTTACAAGCTGTTGAAAATACAGAATTACTTCAAAAATTCATGTATGAATTAAAAACCCGAACCATTACTTCTAGATTAAATATTCCGCCAGTAACAGAAGCGAAAGAAGCCCAAAAGACTTATTCAGCCAGTAAAATCGCCGAATGGTTCGATTTCATAATTACTACAAAAAGCGATTATGAAATTCCATTAAAAGACAATTCCCAGTCTTCATATAATTTTACAGGTCGTTTATGGGATGAAAACACTGAAAATCAAAAAGTCATGTTCAAGGAAAATGCGTTTGCTTCGTTTTCCAGTTTTCAGGGTAAAAATGATTATATTGACTCTACAAACAAGCTTTTTAGCGCACTTAGAGAATATTTGAGCAATAAGGAATGGACTATATCAAACGAAACCAAAAGAATTACAGGTTTTGGGTTTACTTATGGAAATAATAATATTCAAAGGGTCTGGGTCTTAAAAAAATAATACAATAATTATTAACAGGCTATCCGAGAATTTACCCTTGGATAGCCCTTTTTTATTTCTGGCAACTCCTAAATTATGTAACAATGTAACATTGAAACATACATTTTAAAAATAAAATAACTAATTATTAAATAGCAATACAGCTATTATAGCTTCTGCATCTGCTAGCACCGGTGCTTTAGCTAGCAGAGGAGAAGTTATTTTATGAAAACAGAAAAAATCGAAAAAGAAAAATGGCGGCAAATACTTAAAGAAGCCTGTTATTTAAAAAACATTTCTATAAACAAAATAATCAAACAATTTAATATTCCTAATGACAAAGCCGAATTGGTATTACAATCCGTTCATTTTTCCAGAAATAAAAAAAGAGATAAACAGAACTACGTCAGAACTATGAATTCCAAAAAAGCACAAGGTTTAATAGCAAGTCTTAGGGCGGATAAAGTAAAATGGAAAGAAATAGCAAAAATAGTCGGTTTATCGGAAAAGCATTGCATTAAGTTGCACAAAAAAACTAAAGATGTATTAATAATCGAAGAAGAATTAAGCCCTGCAAGAAAATGCTGGTTGGATTTAGTGTTAAAAGGCTATAGTTATACTACGAGAAGTTATAAGAATAGAAAGCCAAAAGAAAAAAGTTATATTTTGACAGAAAAAGAAAGAGAATATGTTCAAAATCAGCTTATAAATAATCCTGCTTACAACAATAAAAAACTATCTGATTTTTTATTATTATCTTTTGAGGCGTCAGCCTCTATTAATCCAATTGCTATATCTAATTTTACAAATGATACCTTTTTTAAAATTGATTTTGATTGCGGTAATGGTTATAACACTGAGGAAAAATCAGCTTGGGACACCTATAGAATAGCCAAATCCTACGGATTTCCCGGCACTCCTAAAGATTTTTTTACAGAAATTAAAGAGAAGGGTACTATTTTAATATATCATCATACAAAATTGGCTCATATTGAAATATTTATGAAAACAGATAATTTACAATAAGAATACTGTTTTTGCCTAACTATTCATTTTAGTAGAACTATATATCATAAGGAGAAATAATATGACATTTTTATCAGAACTAATCAAATCAGAGGAAACTGTAAAAAAGTTTGAAGAAGAATATTATATTAATATTCATGGCGGTATAAAAAAAGAAAAATATGAAATACGCTCTATGCCATTGGCTTTTCAATTCGGCGTAATATTAACGGAGGCAATAAATGAAAAAACTAATTAATAAAATAAAAATATACAGACTTAGATTAAAACATCATATCAGATTGTTTATTCTAAAATTTCCAAAATTCTATATGTATACAACAGAGAACAATTGGAGAATTTGGAATTAGTGAATAGCTGGGAGCAGTGAACTATAAAATATAAATAGAACAGAGAGGTAGATTATTAAGGATTTGCTACCACAAGCTAATTTATCCTTAAATAAGAAATTATTTTAAAAGTTATCTAAAGTGATTTTTATTTATTTTTTACTAATTATAAAGACTCAGGTTGCTGAAAAGTAATCTATTTCTCCTTATATAGGGGTAGGCTTAAGACACCTACCCCGTTTTTTTTTTAATCTATGAACAATAAATCTATAAAAGATATAATAAAAGAATTAGAAAAATTAAATCTAAATACTGATGATATTTTAAAATTGTATATTTGGGCTTTCAATAAAAGATACCAAGTTTTACCTAATCAAAAGAAAATAGAAGATATTTACAATAAGAAACTATAAAAACCAAAGATTTTGAAAATCATTTGACTATCTACATAAGGAGATAGATTAAATGGTTGCACAATTTAATGAGTCAAACAAAGTAGGTAAAACGGCGGAAGCCTTTGCGGAGCAGTTTTTTAAAAAGTATAATATTAGTTATAGAAATATCAGTGATGATAAAAAACACCATGATTTTTTAACAGATAGGTTTGGGAAAGTAGAAGTAAAGAGAAATTATCATGACGCAATTTGGGGTAAAAAAGGATTATATTTCTGGGTCGAATTAGAGTTAGATTATAAAGAATTCACAGGCTGGTGGTATAAAACTAAGGCAGATTATTTTTTATTTTTTAATGAAAAAGGTTCTGCTATACTAATAAAGAACGATACAGTATTTAAGGATTATGTAAATCACAAAATCAAATACGGCGAACAAACACCTTACGGAGAAAACCGGATAGATTTCAAGAAAGACCAAAGATATAATCGCGTCATTGACGTAAAGAATATGCGTATTTATTTGGATAACCTAAATGATACAGGTATTGATATAAAAAAATATGTAAAAAGAGAGAGGGTCAATTAATGTTAGAGTATATTATTTTTGGAATTATTGGAATTGCTATTGGGTTATTATTGCAATTCACTCATTATAGAATAGAAAATGCGGGCTAAAATATGTAAAGAACCCGGTTGCAATATTCTAATACAACCGGATAAAACTTACTGCGACAAACATATAAAAGAAAAGAAAATGCCTTTTGAAAACGCAGTAAGGAATAACGCCTTATTATATAATACTACAGCGTGGAAGAAATTAAGGGCTCAAAAAATAAAGGAACAGTCATTTTGTAGTAAATGCGGAATAAATAAAAATCTGTCGGTTCATCATAAATTACCACCATTAGGCGATAGTGCAATATTTTATGATTATAATAATTTAGACGTATTGTGCGATAAGTGCCATAGAATTGAAACTAACAGGGAAATATTAAATAGAAATATATTTACTTTTTCCGGTTAATATATTATTATATAATAAGGAGAAAAAGAGTGTTACATATACTATTAATATTGGCAGTCGTATTGTTATTGACTGGATTAATTAAACTTATTCCTTTTCTATTTTTGCTGGTATGCGGAATTATCGGCATTATAGCAAAAGGAATAAACAGCGTAATAAATAATATTAAATATAATTTTGGAAAATAAGGAGATACTATGAAAAAAATAATATTTTGCCTTTTGGCTTGTATGTTTATCATGTTTACCAGTTGTGAAGATGATTATGCTGATTACTATTATGAAGTAACTGGAACTGCTACCCACGTTGATATTACTATGAGTAATCTATTCGGCGGCACAATCCAGCATAATAATATTGAGACACCTTGGACTTCGCAAACCTTTAGAAATGACTCGCCAACCAACAGTATACACGCCTATATTTCAGCACAGAACAGGCATAATACTGATACTACTGTAACTGTAAAGATTTACAGGAACGGAGCAGTAGTAAAAAATACTACAAGTTCTGGTGGTTTTTGTATTGCTACAGCGTCATATACTAATAAATAAAAAAAATATTTAAACCCCATACCCCTATTAAAAAATATTATTAAAAAATTATAAATCACACCCCGCAGTTCAGATTTTTATCTCAAGACATTTCTCCGATTATAACTAATTTAATATAGGAGAAAAAATGCCAAGAGGCGGTAAATCAAAACCAATAGAAGAACATATTTCCAGCGGCACAAACAGACAGGACAAGCAAGGAATAAATCCGTCAATTACGGATTACGACCGTTTAGAGGAAATGAAAAAAACTTTATTCGATGCTTTCAATAAATCAAAAGTTAAATTAGAAAATGTGGATATAGATAAAAATCCAGAAAGTTATAAAGCAATTAATTCTGTAATGAGCGACCAAATAAAAACATTTTTCGCAATATCAAAATATCAAGTAATTAAAAACGATGCCAAGAAAGAAGAAAACGGAAAACTTAATATCACAGATTTCAAGTAACCATTTAAAAGAAGTTTTAGAATATTGCGACAATATAAAAAAGAAAAAAATACTTTCAGGGATATACACAAAAAAATCAATTGAAAGATTTTTGAAAGATATTGAACGCCAGAAAGACGAAGACTTTTTATATGAATTTCGCTCTGACTTAGCGGACAAAGTAATTGATTTTGCTGAGCAATTATATATACCTGATTTAAATTCAAAATTAGTTTTATTGCCTTGGCATAAATTCATTTACTATAATTTATTCGGGTGGGTTCATAAACTTGACAATAACCGCAGACGTTTTAGAACAAGCTATTGCGAAGTAGCAAGAAAAAACTCAAAGACAACCAGTCTTCTTTTTCCAATTATTTTATATGATTTTATTACTACAAATTCGGCGGAGTCATTTTTTGTAAGCAAAGACGGAAACCAGTCAGCAAAGACTTATACGGAATTAAAGCAAATATTTATTGAAACATTTAATATTGATAAAAATACTTTTATTACAGACAGCGGAATTAGAATAGGAAGCAAGTTTATACAGTTTTTCTCATCGGAAACACGAGGGACTGACTCATATAAAAACAGTTGTTCCGTAATAGACGAGTTCCACCATTACGATAATGACAAAGTAATTACTTCTTTTAAATACGGCGGTAGGGCAAGAATAAATAATTTAGTATTAATTATCACGTCAGCGGGAAATAATATATCTAGCCCTTGTTACGCTGAAAATGAGAAAGCCAGAAAAGTATTAAACGGTTTATTAACTGATGAAACTTATTTTACAATAATTTTCGCATACGATGAGGGCGATGATTGGAAAGACAAAAAGAATTTTATTAAAGCAAATCCGTCATTGGGAACTATAATAAGACCTGAAATATTAGACATCGATTTGGCTGACGCACTAATAACGCCTAGCCATCAAGCGGATTTTAAAAGCAAAACTTGCGGCATTTGGCAAGCGTCAACAAGCAATTGGATTTCATTGCAAAAATGGGACACCGAAAAAAGAAATAGGGAAATAAATATAAAAGAGTTCAACGGTCAATTTTGCTGTGCCGGATTGGATTTATCTTCAATAAATGATTTTACAGCATATACAAAATGTTTTGAAAGAGAAGGTCTTTATTATTTTTTCCACAAGTTTTATATTCCTGCGGAAACAATAAACGAAAGATACAGGTCGGAAAATATTAATATTAACGAATGGATACACAGGGGAATAGTAACGGCAATTCCGGGCAACGTAATAGATTATGATTTTATTAAAGAAGATATAATAAGCGATGCTGGATATTTTAATATTACAGAATTATGTTATGACAAATGGCAAAGCAATAAACTGATAGACAGTTTGGAAGAAAATCTACCGCATACTATGTTTATTCAATATGACCAATCATTAAAACAAATGACAAACCCAACCAAACAATTCGAGAAGTTTATTATGGAAGATAAAATAATCGACCCAAACCCTGTAATGAAATGGATGGTAACTAACGCAGTAATACGACCAGACGCTAACAATAATTATAAAGTAATGAAACAGTATAAATCATCAACACAGAGAGTAGACGGAGTTATTACAAGCATAATGGCTTTGGATAGGTGTGTAATTAGCGATAACAAAACTCTGGTAAATAAAGACTTCAATTCAATTTTAAATTTATTTTAATTAATAACTAAATAATATGAACCTCTTGTATAAAAGGAAATACGAATAATGGGATTATTTGATATATTTAAAAGAAAAACAAACAATACAACAAGATTTGACGCAAGATTTACAAGTTCAAGTGATGTTATAACCTCGCATGACGCTACCAGTTTTGCAGCAGTTGATTTAATCGCTTCGTCATTGGCGAACCTATCCGGCTCGTTTTATAATACGCAAACAAGGCAGATATTAAAAGACTATAATTTAAACACATTAATTAATTCACCGAATTATGACGAGACAAAATTCCAGTTTTTTTATTCTTCGGTAAAAGATTATTTTAACGGTAACGTCTACTGGTATAAATACGACAATGACGAGGGAGATATAATCGCTCTCTTTAGATTAAATCCAAACCACATGAGAGTAGAAAGGGACTCATTTAATCAAAAAGTTTTTTACTACAACGGCAACGAGTATTATGGAAATAAAATATTGCATATTCCATCCCGATACGGTTATGACGGACTTACAGGAAAATCAATATTTTCCGAGTGCAATAGAATATTCTCAAATTCTTCCGAATTAGACTCATATATTAATAATTCATTTAATAACAACGTGGGAAACAGGTTAGTTATTGATATTACAAAAGAATTCCCTAACGCCACCGAAGAACAGATACAGGCGTTAAGAAATAAATTTTTAAATAATTACACAGGAATTAAGAACGCCGGAAAGCCTTTAATTAAATCAGGTAAAATCGAGTACGGAAAAATTGAAACGGAATATAAAGACAACAGGGCGAACCAGTTAATAGAAAACAGGCAGTTCCAAGAAAAAGAAGTAGCAAAATTATTCGGAGTTCCGTTAGCATTATTAACAGGCGGAGAAAAAGAAAAGGAAATAGAAAGCCTTTATATTTTATTTATAGAAAATTCTATACGCCCGATTGCTACAATTTTCGAGCAAAACATTAATAAATTAATACCTGTTTATGATAGGCATAAAATATTTTTTGAATACAGCTACAATTCATTATTAAAGACTTCATTGCAAACAAGAATAGACACTTACGCAAAGCAATTGACTAACGGCATATTATCACCTAACGAAATTAGAAAGAAAGAAAATCTATCAGAAATAGAAGCCGGAGATACGCTGTTTGTTCAAGCTAATCTGCTTCCATTAAAACAGGAAATTATTAATAGCTATATGGCTAAATCAAAATTATTAATGCAGGAAATTAATACAACATCGCCTAATACTTCTGGAGACCACGATAATAAAGGAGATGATAAATCATAATGAAAAATAAATTTAAATCTATAAAAAATCTACTTTTAATTTGGATTGTGATAATTATAACCGCAATAGTATTTATGAATAAAGTTGATTGGCTTCCTTTAGTTCAAAATCTAGCATGGGCGGTATTAGGATATTTCGGCGCTAATGTGGCGCAGGATAAAATATTTGCCGACAAAGACAAATTAAATAATGGTTTATAGGAGTTATTAAATGGGAGAGTTTATTTGGTTGGGTGAAGCATTAAAAGAACACCCTATATTATATTTAATATTTATTATTTTATTATTGTTAAGTCCTCTTATTCAAAAGATTTTAAACCACTGGTTAGGCAACTGGAATAAAAAAGAAACAAAAATAATTAATAGTTTTACTCAAGAACTACACGATATAAGAGATGATATAAAAATTACAAAAATGACTGCATTAAAGAATACGGTGTATAACGAAGAAATGCACGACTACGATAGGTTAGAAGCATTATTAGAGTATATTTGGCATGGTGGAAATCATACTACATTAACTTACGGAATAGGAAATATAATTTTAAAAAATAAAGAGATATGGTGGAGTTTGGTTCACAAAAGAGAGTCTGAACAAAATAACGCTCACACTTCATATAAACCGTCTTTGGACAAAATATACAGGGCGTTAGGTTATCCGGCAGGGGCTGAACACACAGTCTATTATAACGCTTAACTAATTAACAGGAATTAAAATGATAGCAAGAATATTATTAAGAAGGGACACAACCGAAAATTGGAACGCGGTAAATCCCATACTCGACAATGGAGAAATGGGAATAGAAATAATTGGTAATGAAAGAAAAATTAAAATTGGAGATGGGTCAAGTAATTGGAATAATTTGAGTTATGCGACACTAACCAAAGAAGAAATAATTAATTATATTTCTGATGAATTAGATAAAAGACCTACAGGAAGATTTTTAAATTCATTTGCTACTTTTGCAGATATATATACACATACTAACCAATTTGATATTCAAGTAAATATTAATGATTTTATAACTGTAAGGGAAGACGAAAATAATGATAATTATTCAACAAGATATACAGTTCAACAAATAATTAACGGTCAAATAATTTGGATTTATGATTTTACTTTTTCAATGCCATTACCTGATGGGACTGACAGTGCGACTAAGTTTTACTCTGCTGACAGCGGAGAAGATTATTTGGAAAATATATTTTTACCTGCAAGCGGAAGACAAAGAATTATATATAATCCCGGTGAAACTGATAATACGCCAAGGCAAGTAACAGTAGCGCACGCTTCCCATTCAAGCAGTTCTGATGTGGCTGAAACTGCTAATTTTAGAACAGCAATGAGCCGTAATATTATACGAAATGCTAATGATACAACAAGGCTTGCAACTTGGGCTGATGTATATATGGCGATTATGTATAGTATGTTTGTTGAGCCACCGCCTACACAGCCAACAGCAATATCAATTTTAAGAGTATCAGGTTCTAATTTAAGGTTTATTCCCGGAGATACACAAACATCTTTTTTTAGGGTAATGATTAACCCTACGCCAAATTCAGCAATAGCGACATATAGTTGGAGCGTAGTAAGTAATAATCCAAATCATATTACAGTAACAACAAGAAATCCTTCCGAATTTACAAATGAAATAGATATAGGATATACTCCTGTAGCCGGAGCAAACTTTGATGATATTACAACAGTTGGATTAACTATAACCGCCAGAGCAACAAGTGTTACCCCAAACTTAACAGCAACTTTGACTATTAATAATATTTCAAAATGGACGGGTGTATGTTAGGAGAGAATATGATTAGTTTAAGTGAAAAAAATAAAGAATATGAGAAAATAATTGAAAAAACAAATACAAATATTTTAATAGGAACGCCCGATATAGGAGTTAATGGATTTTCCGTAAAACTTTATGAATGTATTGATGATATATCGTCTGATTTTGAATTATATGTTTATTCTAAAGATAAAGTTATTTTATCTAAAGACGCTGTTACATTAATTATTGCGTCATTAATTCTAAAAAAATATAAAAGAATAAATATTGCTTATGACGTTGGGGAAAATACTTTAAAAGAAGTTGAATATCTGACAAAGGCTTTCGTAACTGCAAAATCAATTAGAGAAGACAATATCAGAATACCTAGAATAAATTGGTCGTTAAACTTTTCCGGCGGTATGGACTCTACGGCGTTAAGGTATTTATGCCCTGAATTGATAACTACTTCTACAAAGTTTTCAAACAAAGATTTTTTACCAGACGATATTTTTAAAGACAGTATAAGCAGTTTGAATATTGTAACCAACGCAAACGAGTTTTTATTGGCAAATTATTCTTATGGAATGTTTGCTTTAAGTTCTTTAGTTCATTCAGACTCATTAGGTATTAAATATATAATTAGCGGAAAAAATATGCTTGACGGCTGGACTGGATTTAATTTCTTAACAGGGAAAACAGATTTTATAAGCGAGAGTTGCAGTAATTACGATACAAAAGTTTTATATCCGATTATTGGATTAAATGCTATAGCAACACAAAATATTTTATATAAATTATCTCCAGAAACTTATAATAATTATTTTAAATATAATGACGGAACACTGACAAAAAAATGGCTTTTAGAATTCCAATACATGAAATAATTACAGGTGAAGCTCAAGATTTAAAAGAATTGATAATTGATTATGATTATAATTTTAGCTGGAGATATTTATCAATGTATGTTGTAAAAAAATTAGGAATAGCAGGGGCGTCAAGATATATTAAATATATTCCTCTTGAAATTGAGAAATTTGTAGAACAATTTGATTTGGATTTCTATGAAAAATACGATATAAACGCTTTAAAAAATATACCGCTGGACTTTTCAGAATATTTTTTAAATTGTTTGGAGAAAGCAGGAGTACAACTTTATAATGACAAAGATTATGAAGAAAGAAGTAAAGTTTTAGAATATTTAGGATATAAATAAAAGGAATAAATTATGAAAAAAGAAAAAAGAAAATTATCATTTAAGGATATTGAAGTTCGTTCCAGCAATTCGGAAGGAAAAAAAATTATCGAAGGAATTATTCCATATAATTCAAAATCTCTGCCAATCTGGGGCACAACCGAAATAATCGGCAGAACAAGTTTTAATAAAACTCTATCCGACAAATTAGAAGTCAGGGCAATGTGGAACCATAATGACAATTATATTTTAGGCAACACAAAATCAGATACATTAATTTTAGAAAATTCTGACGCAGGATTAATTTGCCGTTGCGAATTACCAAACACAAGCTACGCTAATGACTTATACGAAATTATCGACAGGGGAGATGTAAAAACAATGAGTTTTGGTTTTACTCCTGTTAAATGGGAAGAAGATGACAAAGGGAAAACAAGGACTTTAAAAGAAGTGCAATTGCACGAGGTTTCTTTTGGAGTTCCATTCGCAGCCTACCCTGAAAGCACCTCATTAACTTATATGAGGGGTTTAGAAAAAATAAATGTGAATATAGAAAAATTAAATGAAGTGCTGGAAAAGCCAGACTTTAGCGATGATGATAAACTAATTATTAAACAAACTGTTGATTCATTAAGAAATCTTATTGGTGATGATAAAGAAGAAGCCGTCGAAAGTGAGCCAGTGAAAACTACTCAGGAAAAAATAGACACTCAAATTGAAGAACCAAAAGAGGATTTAACAAATATTCAACTTCAAGTTGAAGCGGAATTAGCGGTATAAAATAAAAAAAGGATTTAAAAAAAAATGAACGAAAAACTATTAGAAGTAAATATCGAACTTAGAAAACTAAGCGAAAAAATTAAAGACGGAAGCGTGAAAGCGGAAGACGCACAAAAAGAACTTGACACGCTTAAAACACAAAAAAGAGAAATTGAGCAAAAAATAGCCCAAGCAAATATTCCTACAGAAGAAAGAACAACCTCTTTGGCGGATATTAAGAAAGCAATGATTGAAAAAAGAGCAATCACTCTTAATGGCACAGGAGCTATAAACCAAGTAAAAGAATTACAGAAAGAACTCTCAAGGAAAAAAGAAATTTTAAATTTGGTTAGATATTTTTACGGACCAAACGCAGCAACAAATATTCCTATTCTTTCCCCTGGACTTGCAACTCCGGCAACAGCCGCAGAAGGAGCAACCGGAATTAATGCTGATACACAAGCGGCATTAGGAAATAAATCTTTAACCCCTCATGCTTTTGTTTCTATTCTTCCAGTAAGTGCGGAAACTCTTTCATTAGGCAGTATTAATTTTGAAGCGGAATTGCCTGCTATTTTCGCAGACGCTTTCGCAGATGGTTTTGCAAAACAAGTTATTGAAGGCGACGGCACAGGTTTAAATTTCAACGGATTATTCACAGGTCTTGTAAATAATGTAGAATGCTCAACAGTAGGCTCTCCAAAAATTGCTGACCTTGTTTCACTCGCATTAACAATGAAAGATTACACCGATGACGCTGTAATTGTAATGCACCCGACTGTTTATTCCGCAATTCAAGCGGATGCCACTGTTGGAGTAGCACAGCTTTACAAAGAAGAATTAATCAGGTCAAAAACAATCGAAGGCGTAAAAGTTATTTTGACAGGTTACGCACCGTCAGAAACAGCCACCGGCTCTACAGTAGCGGTAGCTGGAAGAATGAGTGATTACGGTTTAGGTTTAGCAAGTGAGATAACTATTGAACCAATTAAGAAAGTTGGCGATACTAACACTTATTTCCAAGCGATAGTTTTCGCTAACGGTCATAAAATAATCGGCAAGAATTTCTACGGATTAAAAACGAAGTAAAAACTTTTAAACGCCAAGCAACTTAATCGCAACAGCCTCCTTGCTTTTCATTATTGCTTGGCGTTTTTATTTTAACTAAATATTATGATAGTAACAGTAGAACAATTTCAAAAATATTCAAATGTATTTACAGATAATATTGAATTACAAGAGTCATACTTAAAATCATCTCAAATTATTGTAGCGGATTACTTAGGTTACAACCCCGAAGAATATCTATTTAACTCAAAGACCTGCCAACTGGAAAAAATAACTGAAATTCCCGAAATAATTAAAATCACGATTATGAGAATTGCTTCGCTATTACAAAGCGAGTCAGACTCCAATATTGGGGTTACTTCAAAATATTTTGGAGACAGTGGAAGCAGAACTTTTATTAATTATACGAATTTTGACAAATATTTACTTCAAGTAAGCAATTACAGGTTAATACGGATTTAATAATGCTATCTGCACAAATAGACTCTAAAGCGTTTGAAAATAAATTGAGAGTTTTCTCATCAGGCTTGGGAAATATATTTACAGAATTATTAAATACTGTTGGCGAAAAAATGACTCAAGAAGCGAAATCATCCGCACCCAGAAGAACGGGAAAATTGGCAAGTTCAATTAATTTTATTTTTTATGACGATAACAAAGCGGCATTTACAACGAAAAAAAATATTAATAAATCAAATATTTGGTATTCAAATATCAGGGAGCATGGGGCAAATATTGAAGCAAAAAACAAAGAATATTTGATTTTCAAAATTAACGGAGAATGGAAAAAAGTTAAATCAGTAAGAACACGCCCTCAGCCGTTTATGAAGCCTGTTTGGGAGAATTATTTCGGCGGCGGAAATTCAAGAGGTTATAAAGAATTAGCAAACGCATTGTTGCAAAAAATGAATGAGGAATTAAAATAATGATTAATTTTAAAGAACAGCAAGATATAATCGTCAATTATATTAATGAAAATTACGAAAGTTATTTAAAACAATATAATATTAACCAGCCAAAAATTACTACGGATTATATAGACTTTGACAAATATAAAAATGATTTTATTTGTTATGTGGAGTTTGATAACACTACTTTTCCCGCAACTGACAGATTTAATGATGATTGTTCAATTGTTGAAAAACTATTAATAAATATATTTTTAGTATTCAGGAATGACACTCCAGCCAACTTAAATGAAAAAATGCTTAATGCTGCGTCTGCTTTTTTTGAAATGATTAGAGAAAAAAGAATAGTTTTGACAGTGAATATAAATAAAATTGATTTCTTCAAGTATATAGAGGGCACTAATAATATTGTTAGTTCTAAATTGAACTTAGAGTTAAGTTTGGAAATATAACTAATTAATATGAATAGTAAAGGAAATATATTTTTTGCTACTGATTACGCAAAAAAGAATTATAAAGAAAAAAAGAAAATTAAGAAAAATAATTGCCCGTCTTGTGAAATAAAAATCCCAAAAATTGTTGTGGAAAGCACTTATTTAGAAGATGAGATTAGAGATGAAGATTTAAAAAACTAATAGGAGAGTTAAATGAAAATTACAGGAAGTAAAGCTCAAGTATTTATTGACAGTTTCAATGATACTTCGATTGTTAATGGTACAGGAACAAATACTACGGAAGCCAGACAAAAATATTTTGTTATTGATAAAGCCGAAGAAAGTAATATTCCAGTTGTAAAAGGAACATTTTTTATTGCACCGCAAATTGGCGGTTCAGCAAATCAAATAATGTTGAAAGAAGGAGACAGGCTTTTCAAAATTAATGAGGAAAGATTTTGTAAAACAAATGCATCGTTTGAGTTCAGTTTTGGCTCTGTAGATGTAGGCGATGACTGCGACCCGGGAGCTACAATTTCAGATGGTATTTTATCGTTAACAGGAAGTTTGGCTGGTTTATTCAGATACGATGATGAAACCCAAGACTTTGACTGTGTTACCGATATAATTGTTAACCGTTTCTTGGATATTGTTGAAGATAAAGGTGATGGTCAATATGAGTTATTCCCAAGAACAGATAACCAAATCTACCTTTTAACGCTGCTTAATTCAGGCGGTAAAGCAGGGCAAACTGAAAATTGGCTTTTTGCTCCAATAAATATTAATTCTATGTCAATGAGTTTGGGAAACACTGACGCTCAAAACAAAGATTTAAGTTTTAGCAAAGGCGAAGGAAAACCAATAATTTATAAAATTCCAGTAGCAGCATAAATAATTCAGGAGGCAATTTATGGCAATATTAAGAAGTATTTATCAAAAAGATAAAGAATATATTTTTAAGTCTTTCGATAATAATAAAAATGAAAATCCGGCAAAAGTAATATTTAAAAGATTTCCGTTTTCGGATGAGTCTTTTCCAGTAGCAAATCAAAAAAGTATATTAGAGTCGCCTATAGCAAAAGGATTTGATAATTCTCAAAAATCAAGAGAGCAATTAGTAGAACATATTATCGGAGTAATGATAGATAATATTTCCGCAAATAGAATTAATTTTGAATTATTTATAAGAGAATGTATAGAAGGATTTGAACAGCTTGTTTATAACGATAAAGAAATAAAAACAGTTTCGGATTTTTTAGAATTACCCCAATCTGCGATACAAAAAATTGCGTTGGAATTATATTTATATTCAAGAACAGAAGACGAGTTTACTACAGAAGAAAAAAAAATTTAAAAATAGCATATAAATTACACCTCATCGGGTACAGGAAACTCGATGAGGATAATATCCCATCAGGATATAAAGTAACTACGCCGTCAGACCCATATCCGGTTAAAATATTCGGCGAAGAAAAATCAATCCCAGATAATAAAATTGGAAAATACTTAAATAAAGAATTTAATTATTATTTAAATATTTACGAAAACAATAAATTATTTGGATTACCTTATAAAAATTGGATTGATATGCCTAAATGGTTAATTGACTTGCATAAAATGTTTTCAAAAATAGAAGTTGAATATGAAAATAATAAGAGTTATTAACTAATTTAAAAAAGGAATATTAATGTCTGATTTAACATTGCGAATTAACGCAGATTACGAAAAAGCACAAAAAGCATTTACAGAATTAGCAAACACATCAGAGGAAACCCGACAGAAAATTGAAAAGTTTTCAGATAGTTTTCAAACTAAACAGGTTGACTCCTTTATAGATAAACAAAAATTATTACAAACTTCATTAACAGGAACTCGAGGCGAAACTGTTGCAATGCAACAGGCTTCTAATAATTATCAAAAAGAAATTGAAAGATTAATTAAATCCGGTTTATCTCCCCAATCGGAAGCCGTTCAACGGTTAGTGCAAGAACAGCAAAAACTAAAAGATAAAATCAAAGAAGCTGTTGAAGCTCAAAAAAATCAAGAAAAAATTATGAAAGCGGCGGCTGAAGCCACTACTTTATGTTATCAGGCTATAGCCGCTTCTGCGGCGGCATTATTATTAATGACGCAAAGAACAGCAGAACTTGGAGATGAGCTTGCTAAAACCAGTAGAAGAATTGGAATATCGGTAGAAGGATTACAGGAATTAGATTATGCTGCCAAACAAAGCGGAGTTAAAGATTTTAGAACCCATTTAGACAGATTAAGCAAAACAATGGGCGATGTAAAAAACGATGCAGGCTCTCTAACAAAATATTTAAAAGAAAATGACAGGCAATTATTAGGACAGCTTAAAAATGTAAAATCAAATGAAGAAGCATTTATGCTGTTAATGGACTCTGTAGGCAGAGCACCTGATGAATTTACTAAAGCAAAATTAGCAACAGAATATTTTGGAAAATCCGGCAGGGATTTAATTTTAATGGCAAATGAAGGGGCTGGCGGTATTGCCGAATTAAGAGAGGAAGCGAGGAAATTCGGAGTAATGTCCGAAGAAGCAGCCCGAAAATCAGAGGAATTTTTAGACTCGCAAACAAGATTAAAATCCGCTTTAGGCGGTGTAGCGATAGAATTATCAGAAAAATTAATGCCCGGTCTTACAGATGTAATAAATAAAGTAGCGGATTTTATAGCCGGAGTTGATGATTGGGAAACTGTTTTACTAATTGCAGGAACTGCTTTAGTTTCTCTTACCGCAGGACTTACAACATTTTTATTAGTATCAAAAGGACACGCAATAATTACAGCGTTAGCCGGAGCTATTAAATTATTAATGACGGCTCTTACTGGTCCCGCTGGATTGGCTGGTTTAGCAATAACAGGACTTGTAGCTGGAATAACCGCTTTAGTCGCTATTGACGCTTCACAGGCTAAACAGGGAGAAAAAATAGCTGCTAACTTGGTTGACCAAAAAAATAAAGCGGACTCTTTAATGAGAAGCTACGCCGGATTAAATGAAGATAAAATTGCTGACGCAAGACTTACAAAAGAATTAATTGGTTTATATCCAGAATTATCAGATGTAATAAAAGATAATGAATTAACAATCAGAGAACTTAGACAGGCTTATGAACAGGCACAAGGCGAAAGAGTAAAAGGAGAAGCCCAAGTTTTCATTGACAGGATGAAAGCAGAATATGACGTTATTCAAAACGCAATGAATGCTTTTAACAGAGAAAGAGCAAACGCAGGATTAGCCGCTGTTGATTGGGAAACTTTTGCTGCAAACAGTGGCAGGGTTACTCGTGAATTAAGAAATTTTGAAAGGTTTAGGAATAACGCAAACGATATATTGGCAACAATTGGTTTGGAAGTTGACGTATCAAATAATTTTGGATTTATGGAAACCTTTGAAAGAAGGTCAGAAAATTTAAACTCTGAATTGCAAAGACAAATAATTGAAAGCAATAAAACAATATCGCAAAGATTATCTGAAATTGAACTTACCGCCACTCAAAAAATGAATGACAGAATTAACCAAACAAAATCATTTTTAAAATCAAGGGCTGATTTAGAAAGAACAGAAGGCGAAGCAAGAATACAATCAATACAAAATGAATATCAAAGAATATTAGCCAGCGGAAAATTACATGGTGATGATTTAATCGCTTTAGAAAGGGCGGTATCTGAAAGTATAAAAGAAATCAGAGAAGATTTAGCAAAACAGGAAATAATAGATAATGAAGAATTAGAAAAACTTTTGAGCGAAAGAGTAACACTATTTAAAAATTCATTAAATAATATTGAATTATCAGAAAATCAAGCGCAAAGCGAATTAATAAATCAGGCTGTTTCATACTTTCAACAAAGAGCAGAATTAGAGTCAGAAAACCTAGACGAAAGAATAGCATTTATTCAACAGCAAAAAGAAGAATTATTAGCATTATATGAAGAAGGCTCTTTAGAAAGAATTGCTATTGAAAAAGCGGCTGACGAAGCGATATTAAAAAATAAAAGAGATTTTGCCAACAGTGAAAGACAATTATTAGAAGCAAGATTAAACGCATTTATGGATTTTACAGGTGGTATAGGAGCATTATTAGCATTAGGCGCTGAAAAAAATAAGGCTGCTGCTATTGCAGGAAGGGCAATCGCTTCTTTTGAAGCAGGAATTAATTCTTATTTGGCATTTACAAAAGCCCTCAATGACCCGACTCCAATGCCTACAGCGTTGAGGGCTGCACAAGCCACTGGTATTTTAATGTCAGGTTTGGCACAACAAATAAAAATTAATTCTGCTCCGTTGCCTTCCGCTGAAACTGGCGGCAGATTTATAGTCCCTAATTCTACTGGTGTTGACGGAACTTTAATGAAATTAAATAAAGGAGAAGTTGCGGAAATTACTCCAAGAGGAATGACAGGACAATCTGAAAGTTTTAATTTTAATTTATTAGTTGACGGCAAAGTATTTTCTGAAATCATAAATAAACAAGCAAGAGCCGGAGAGCTTCACACATTGCAATTAGCGGGGAATTTATAATGAGAATTATTTTTAACGATATAATACAGTTTTCTAATGCGAATGAAAATTTAAAAACACCAATGCTGTCGGATGTATTTAATAATCAAATAACTTTTACAATTTCACTGGATAAAATCAGGGAAATAGACTCTATAGGAATTGGTAATACTAACGGAACGTATTTTATAATTAATGGTATAAATATAGATTTTACCGAAAACGGTTTATATTATTTAAATACAAAATTAAATACTTCTGAATTAATTATTAACACTAACGCCACTTATATAGGAAGATTAGCCGCAGGTATTGGAGTTAAAATACCTACATCAATAGCGAAAGAACCAGCGTTTTGTTCTACAGCAGAACCTAGAGTTACATTATCAGGGCAAATAATTTCAGGAATAGGCGGTTATAATTATAAAACAATTTCTTTAGACAGCAGATATAAAATTAATGAATATATAATGAACGAAATTAAATACGGTTATAAATATATCGGATTAGGATATCCGTTTTTTATTGATTTATCAGACGAAAGTTATAAACTGCCTTTTGTTAAATTATATGCAACGGAAGCAAATCAAAGAAGAATGAGTTTTGAAAGCGGAATAAGAAAATATTTATTTTCAAGACGCTGGCAATTTGAGGAGAGATTTTAGTGTATAATTTTTTAGCGGAAATTTCTAAAAAAATCGACAAAGAAATACTGCCAACTCCATATAATTATTATGATAAAACGTCTAATTTATATTATATTGATATGGCTGAACACCCTAAATCTACTTATTGGAGAAATTGGGGTGGTTGGTACGATTATTTTGTAGGAACACAACTTTCAATATATTATGACGGAAGATTTTTACTGCCTGTTAATTCTTTAGAAGATGTAGCAAGGACAAATTATTCTATATATATAAAAGATAAAGAAGTTCAACTAATTGACGGCGGTTCTGTTTCAGGAACAAATATAAATATAATAGATAATGGAAATGCTTTCACTGTTTATTTTGAAAATGTTTTTGATGGAGATGAAGCGTATATAAACACAAATAAACTTGCAATATTTAATATTCCAAATCATCCTTGGTTAGTGCCTTATGAAAAATTAGAATATAATGAATTACTGCCGTTTTTAACCACTACTTTAAATCCAAATAATCCATCTAATAATATTCTGAGAAAGGTAAACAGCAAAATTAGATTTGACGCTCCTAATTTTAATATTAAACTATCAGATAATATTGCCGGAATTACTTTAAATCAGGAGTTTTCTGTAATAATGTATAATGATGACGGATATTTTGATGATGAGATAGATTGGAATTTATTTAATACGCCAATTTATATTAGAAAATCAATTGTTCCAAATCCAAAATACTATAATTTTAAATTAATAAATACAGGAATAATCAGCAACTTAAGCATTTCATTTGATAGAATTCAAATAAACGCTAGCGACAAATTGCGTGCAATGAATATGCCTGTTTGCGAATTAATTACAAATGGTAATGAAAAACTTCAATATATTGATATTAGTGATAAATCTTACGGAAAAAATATACCTATCATTTATGGAAAGAAAAATATTAAATTGCAGGAATTAAACGAACTGGAAGATGACAGGGCTTTATTTGTTGGAGTAGAATATATTAATCAAATATCAAATATTAAAGACAAAGACGAAAATATTATTTCTAATTCTGATGTTTATATTGAAAATAATATTATTATATCAGCCCCTAGTATCGTAGAAACCGCTGATATTAATGGTTATCTAAATAATAAAATCGGTGAAATAATAATAGATTTAATATTTAAAAAAGCGGAAATACCTTTTAATTCCACGTTTTGGAATATTGAAGAAGTAAACAGATATATTTCTTCTTGTGCTAGAATAAATACAATTATTTCCGGCGGAGATGTTAGAAAAACTATACAGGATATTTTGAAAAATGATTTAGCGTATTTTATACAGCAGTCTGACGGTAGATTTACAATTAGGAAATATGGCTGGCATTATAAAACTCATCATATTAAACCAGAAATGATAACAAAACGACCTGAAAAGAATTGGGATAATTCTCATAATAATTTTTTCACTTCCTGTATTATTAATTATATTGACGATAATTTAATAAATCAATTATTTCTATATAATGAAAACGAAAGAGAATTAGAAAATAAATATAGGAAAACAGTGCAAAAAACTTTTGATACGGAATTAAGAACCGTTACTGACGCAAAAAATCTTGCTGTATTACTATCTAAAAGATTTTCCGCAATGCCACAAACTCTAAAAGTATCAGTAGGCGTTGACACTTCGCAATTTGAATTATTAGATACAGTTGAATTAAACGCAGAAATAAATAATAGGAAGTTTAATAATACAAGCACTTATTTTATAAAAGAAATAAATCCTGCACAGGATGTTTTAGTTTTAGAACAAATAAAATACTAAATTTAAAAAGGATAAAAAATGGGATTAATAAGAGTACCAAATCCTGATAATATACCGGAAGCGGTTACTACAGGATATCAAAGACAAAATACAAATATATTTGTAATACAAACCGGATTAGATACAACTTCGCCTTATGAAAACGGAAATAATATTATTATTCCTGCTGGCGGAATTATAGAAACAAATGGCGTAATGTATAAAATTGAAACGCCTGTTACATTAACACGAAACTCATCTCAAATTAATATCGCTCTTTGGATAGAAGTAGAAGCCAGTATAGACGGCTCAACCGCTAATTTAATATTAGTAACCAGACCCGGAATATGGAATTATGCGAAAAATGGTTTTTACAGAAATAATAATAGAAGAACGTTAAATTGGGTTTCAACTGGAGATTTAGCGTCAGCTCCTACTATTGGTGCAGTTTATCAAAGTCCTACTTCAAAAAATATATATCAAGTAAGTTTACAAAAAGGGTGGTATTATGCCAGAATGTCTTCGGGAGCCGGAGGCGGCAACGGCGGAAATACAACAGCCGTAATTCCGGCGGCGGTTGGAGCAGGTGGCGTTGTAAGTGCAGCACCAGAAGAACAATTTGTTTTTTTTAATATTAATGATGAGCCTATAAAAATTAAAATCGGCGGAAGCGGACAAAACGGACAGGCTGGTGAAAATTCTACTTCAAACCAAGTTTTACGAGGTGGAGGCGGTGCTGGTGGCGGTGGCGAAGAAACAATTCTCGAATTAAGAAATAAATTATTTTCTACAAAAAGAATTCCGGGCGGAATAGGCGGTAAAGGGCACTCTAGCACTAATCCAAATAGTGGTGGAAATGGTGGGTGTGATGGAACGCCTGTACAAGATGGAATGAGTTTTTTTGGTCATCAAAGCGGTACAAATTATTCTGCACAAGGCGGAAGGGGCGGTTTGAATAATGGCGGGGGCGGTGGTTCTGGTAATTTATTTATACAGAATGGAACTGCAAGAGATGGTACTGCTGGCGGTAACGGTGGAACAAACGGCTGGAATATGCCAAATGGTTCTAACGGCGGTTATTGCAATATTTTTTCAATTACAAATTAAGGAAATATTTATGAAATTTATGTATAATAAAAAAACACTTGAAGGAAAATATTTTTATGATAGTGAAAATTATGAAGGTTTTACAGAAAAATATCCAATAGACTCGGAGCATATATTTAATGAAGAATTAGATGATTGGGTATTACCGGAAATTAATCTTGATTAAAATATCCGTTTTCTCTCATACTTAAGAAACTTTTTTTATTAAATATTAAATGGTCAATAATATGAAAACCCATTATTTTACCGGCTGACTTTAATCTATCAGTAATTTCCTCATCAGGTGGAGAAATTGCTAATTGACCAGATGGGTGATTGTGGGCGAATATTAAAGCACAGGCGTTATCTTTTATTGCGTGATAATATACCTCTCTTGGGTGTACTATAGTTTGATTTGCTATTCCAATACTTACAATATGTATTCCAATTACTTTATGCTCTCCGTCTAATGTAATTGTAAAAAATTGTTCTTTTCTGTTTTTTGCGTATCTTTGAAGAAAAAAATAAATATCTATAGGCTGCCTTATTTTAATTTCTTTTTTCAATTTTCTAGTAGAAATAATATTGTATGTCATATAAACTCCAAAATAAAAAGGGTTGTCTTTTTTGACAACCCTTAATAATTAAAATTACTTCAACTCATCATGTCTGCGAACGATTACAAGTTTATTATCAGAGAGAATAAATACAATTAAATTCTGCTGATAATTTGTTTTTCCGTCTTTCATAATTGCTTTTGTTGACGCAATTCTTTCTTTGAATTCTAATGTTCTGCCTTTTCCATTGATTATGTCTTCAATGGAATTGCAAAAGGTTATTTTATTAGAACCCGCTTTGCTGTACCAACTTAAATTGGTATTGTCGAGGGCTTTCACCTCTGCCGCTGTTATTTCTTTCTTTGCCATAAATAGCCTCCTAAAATATTATTACTTCATACGAAGCAATTTTAATTATGTTAATTGCTGATATTCAATATTTAACATCCAAATATCCGCAAACTCCGCTTGTTCTTTTTGCCGTTCTTTATTTGTAATTATAAGTTCATAGTCAATAATTTCCCCGGAAAATTGTTCAAACCCTACCCAATCATTTCGGAAATAATACGGAAAATAATCTCCATTATCATTTTTCCAAAAAACCATTTCTGGGTCTCTCATTGCGTCTCCGTTTAATTTTCCATAATGGCAAAGTGATATTTCATTACGAACTATTATCTCAATAGTTAATGGAATAAAAGTTTCGTCATTATTTAATTTAAAATGATTTTTGTTTTTATACGCCATTTCCCAAAGTTTATCCAATATTATTTTGGATTTATTATTTACTGCTTTCATTTTTTCTCCTTTGTTTAATTTCAATATGCTCCGCATTGATTACAATGTTTTTACCAATGCTTTTTAATTTTCCAACAATTCTTAATTCAGAGCCTTTGTTTAATTTGTTATAAACCGAGTTTAATAAATTATTAAAATAAACTTCAATATAAATATTTTCTTCCTCTGGTTCATTCTCTTTGGTAAACGACTCTAAAACGAATTTTTTAGCAACATTAAATGTTGGTTCTCTATACACAATACCTTCGATTAAAACACTGTTTAAATGGTTCATTTTATTTCTCCTTATTCTTTCCAATATTTTTTAAATGGGAGTTTTTACACTCCCATTATTTTAATTATTCAACTTCAACATCTGAGTCAGAATAATCTTCGTGTGATAATTGATTGGACTCTAAAGCGTGATTAATTAAAGCATTATCATCAATATTAATTTCAACATTCTTAGTTGCTGACCAATTAATATTATTTCCATCAATGTCGATTTCTATTTCCCAATCATCATCAATTCCGTTTTCTTCTCTGATTAAATCTAAAACAGTTTCCATTTCAATATCACCGTTTCTTTTAAGTATTAAACTATAATCCATAATTACTCCCTAATGCTTTAATAGCATCTTCATATTCCCACGCATAACACTTATTTAAAATATTTGCTGCTTGTGCTTGGTTAATTTTATTTTGCCTATAGGCATTTATAATTGTTTTGTCTTTTAATGGCATTCTTTTCCAAAGTCCACAAAATTTCCAATCATCTGAATTAGACCAAGGTGTTTTATCATTAACTTCCGAAACTCTACGATTATTATTCATAATATTCTCCTTGTATTTTTTAAGCGGGAGATTTTTCACTCCCGCTTTTTTGTTTATTCTACTTCGCAGTAGTCCATCATAATTTGCAATGCCTCATCATAAGACTTTGCCGTTGTTGTGATTTTGTCATACATTTCTTTTGCTAATTCTGGCTGACCAAAATCCCTTAATGCTTTCGAACAAATTGCCATAAGGTTGTAGACGTTTCCGTTTTGTCCGACCAATTTAACAATTGGCTTTTTTCGATTTTCCATAATTCTCTCTCCTAAAAATTGTATTTCGTTAAGTATAAAATGTTGCACCTAACGTTTGATATATAAAATATAATATACGTTAGGTGCAATGTAAATAGTAAAGATAAAAATAATTTTAAAATAATTACTGTTAATTTTAATTGTTTGAGGTTATCACAGGTTTAACTATCTGGCGAATTCTATATTTGGAATAATCTATTTAAAAGAAATTAAACTACAGGCTTCTGCACGCTTCTAAGACCTTAATTTTAACGAGTTTGGAACTATGGATTAAAGAGAAATGAAAAAAAAGTAAAAATAATTTATTTTTTTTTAAAAAAATCAGTAAAAATAGGTCTTGACAATAATTTAAAATTACTTTTATAATTGTATTACAGGAGATTTTTATGGTAGTTGATAAATCGACAGAATATTATTTAACCCATTCTATGGGGCTAACAAAAAAGCAAATTAAAGAAATGCTCCCCGGCGAAGTTGACAAACACTGCGAAGAAATAATCCGCAATAGAATTGACGCCCGGGGAATGGTTGCTCCAGAAGAAGAAGATAAAAATTAAATATCATCAATAAACGATATTACTTTATTAATATCTTTCAACAAATAATCAATTCCTAATTTTTGCAATCTTTTTTCCATAATTATTTTATCTTTAGTTTTTAAAAAATATTCTTTTATTCTGCGTTCTCCAATTCGCCGAGTAATTTCTCGGAGTATTAGTTTGTTTTCAATATCAAGGATTTCTATTTCAATATCATTTAATTCTTTTTGCGTATAATCTTTTGTTTTTGAAATCGGAGTATTAATAAACTTCTTAATATTGCTTTGATATTCTCCATCTTCATTTAACAGAGTATTTGAATTTAAAAAGTTTTTCATAAAATGCTCATCGTTTTTTAATTCCTCTATAAATAATTCCGGTAGTTTGTAATTTTCTTTAATATTAAAAATAAATAATAAATATCCTGTATCAATTAAAAGATAATAACCGAACAATTGGCATTTTTTTATTATTTTTAAGAGTGCGGTTCTTTTATTTTCAATGCTTAATTTTTCAAAAAAACTGAGTATTAATTCTTTTGTATTGTAATAAGTTAATTCCATCTCATCTCTGGTCAATTCTTCTTTTAATTTGTTTAATTCAATATTTAATTTTGTGATAACAGAATTATTCACTTCAAGTTTTTGTTTTAATTCATTTTCTTTTATTAATGTAAGTTTTAACAAATCTTTATCGCTAGAGTTTTCTTCATAAATATTCTGAAAATTGTTTATTTGTTTTTCAATTTTCCTGTTATTACTTTCAACAGAATTTATATTATCTTTAATTTTTGTTAAATTTAAATTATTTAATTTTTGATTTTCTTTCAGCAATTCTTTTGTATCATCAAAAACCAAATAATAATAAAAATAAAACGCTTCTACAAGATTATTAATTATTTCCCTTCTGATAGATTTTGGTTTTTGCAAACAAGTTCTGGTCGGATTATGCGTATAATATTTATAATCATCTTTATCATTTACAGTATAATAATGCTTGTTACAATACGGGCAATTAGTAATACCTGAGAAAATATCAGAACTTGCATTGCGTTTGTTTTTTTTATATACTTGCTTATTTTCAACAAGCATTTTAACGGAATTTATATAATCTTCAATTGAGATTATATTTACTGGATAATTTATAGAGGGCAGATAGTATTTTGGCTTTCCATTTTCCTGTTCATATAAAAAATCAAAATTATTGATTTCTGATTTTTTAAATTTATTGCATAATTCTGCACCTTCGGTTGTTAATGAAAAACCAGTGTAATCAAAACTTGATAATATATTACGATAATTTTTAAAAAGAACGCTTAACCGAGCATCTGTTTCATCATTGTGTAATTCCTTAACAATATTATTAATAGGTCTGCCTTTTAAAAAATATTCGAAAATATATTTTATATTTTCAATTTCTGATTGAACAGGCTCCCAGATAATAAATCTATCGTCTTTTCCTATCTGTTTATATCCATATTTTTTATGATATGAACGCCTGCCTGTATTTATAGTTGATTTTATACCTCTTGTTGTTCTCCTTACAATTTTATTGCGTTCGTATTTTGACCATAAGTTTTTCATATCTTGGAAAAGTTCCGACTCAGGGTCGTTTAAATCAATTTCTTTTCCGCTATCATATAAAATTGCTTTATTTTCTATTAAAGTGAATTTTAATAAAAACCAAAAATCATTGCGGGACATTCGAGAATGCTCCCAAACCCATAATCTATCAATTCTTTTTTGTTCAATATCATCGAGTAGTTTTGTTAGACCTTGTAAATGTTTAAATGGATTTTTTCTGTCATGAATTTTGTAACCAGATTTACCAATATCTTCATATACTTGGTATTGAAAACCTTGTGCATTACAAAACTTAATTCCTAACTCTTTTTGCTGTTCAATTGAAGTACCGTCTGTTTCAGCAGAAGTCCTAGCGTAAATTCCGCAAATTCCCATAAAAATCTCCCTGTTTCGTATTATATACGATTTGTTAATTTAAGTAAAGAAATTATATAATAGAGAGAAAAGCACCGTATGGGAGTGGTGCTGGGATAGATATGGAGATTATCCGGTAGGAGCGCAAGCAAATCCAACGGGGGCGGTCTCCGGCGAAGATCGCGTGGTACGTGGCGGATCATGGCTCAGTGGCGGTCAGGGTCTTCGTTCTGCTAATCGGGATGGGGTCGGTCCGTCGTACAAGACCGAATTTCTCGGCTTTCGGCTTGTTCGCCCTTGATCTGACTACTTGATCCATGTTAGGTGCAATGCTACATGTCCACCGGTTTCAGAAATGTATGCCTAGTGATATTCTTGAGGGGCGCACAAGGCTGCACGCGTATGCGTGTGGATAAATAAAAGCTGCAGTGTGTGGCGCAAAAAGAAAGTTTATGAGATAAAGGTTTCGCTAGGGATTTATCCCTAGCGCGCGCCGGCAGAGAAAAAAGTGCCGCCTCCGCGCGGTGCTTTTTTCTCTGACAGGACCCCAAGTAAGATCTTTAGGCATACATTTCTGAAATGCCGCTTTAAACCAAACTTTAACAATTCATTTATTGTCTCTTAACACGGTAAAAATACGCTTTTATTAATATTTTACCAAGGAGAAGATTATGAAGATTAAAGTTATTTCTGTTTTAATGGCAGTGCTTGTCATTACAAATGCGTTTGCCGGCGGCGGTAGTGATAATAGTTCCGCATCGTACACAATTGAGGTGGGCGGATCAACATCAGTATCCCCGCTGATGGAATTGTTTGCTGAAAGTTATCAGAAGGCAAAACCAAACATTAAGGTAAACATTAACGGAACAGGTTCCGGAGACGGTATCAACAATGCCGGTGTGCTTTATCAGGTTGGTATGTCAAGCCGTGAGCTTACACCTGCGGAACAGGGCAAAGGTCTTAGAGAAACAATTGTCGCGATTGATGGTATTGCTGTTATCGTGAACAGCAGCAATCCTGTATCAAACCTTACAGTTGATCAAATACGAAACATTTACACCGGAGCAATCACAGACTGGAGCCAGGTTGGCGGCAGAGCAGGCAGAATTGCGGTAGTTAGCCGCGAAGAAGGTTCAGGAACAAGGGGCGCTTTTGAAGAAATCGTCCGCTTCCAGGGCAGGTTGCTTGCAGGAGCAAATGAATCAACAAGTACCGGAGCAATCAAAGCAGGTATTGCTCAGAACCCAAATGCAATTGGTTATATTTCGCTCGGATCTGTCGATGACACAATTAAAGCCATCTCTGTTGACGGAGTTACTCCGGCAACCGCAAATGTTGTAAGCGGCGCATATAAAATCGCGCGTCCTTTTATTGTTCTTACAGGAAACAATCTGCATGCAGAAAGCGCGGCTTTTGTTCAATGGATGCTTGGCTCTGAAGGTCAGGCGATTGTTAGCAGAAGCTGGATTCGCGTTCGCTAATACATTCCCCCGTTTTCGTGAACCTGCCGGCTGCGCAGGTTCACGTGCTTCATGGTTAGATTTTCATCTTGAGGCATCGCCCCCTCCCCCCTTTTTTTTGGTTAGATTTTACGTGAGGCATTGCGCTGCACGTTTGGTTGACAAAAAAATCATTATGACACATTATTAATATAACAAGGACTTTTTGGTTCAGATGTACGGAGTTAAACATGACAAGATTAGCATTTATTGTTCTCGCTTTTTCCTCTATTCTTGTTTTCGCAGGATGTGCAGGCAAGGCAACAATCGTAATTAAGGGCAATCAGTCGGTCGGCGATGCGTGGAGCTGCACTTCCATTTCCCCCGAAGGTGTAGTCAGCGAAGTGTCAAATAAATACAGAATTTCTTTTCCCGCTGCCGGTTCGCCCGGAACATTTATTTTTACATTCAAAGCAATAGCCCAGGGAGAAGCAGAAGTCGTTTTAACTCATTATTTCAGAGGCGAACCGGCAGGCAGCAATATCTACAATGCAGTTGTTGATAAACGCAAAAAGCTAACGCTGACTAAATATATGCTGGAAAGTTATAATACCGTAGAAGACGCGCTTTATAAAATAAGCGGAATCTGGTATAACCGTAACAATAAAACGGCGATTAGGTTTCTTGAAAATACTGTGCAAATTGCGAAAAATACAGAAGAACCTGAAGATGCGGACTTTATTGACTATGCGGCATACACGATAGAAATAAAAACGGAACAGCGTGAAAGATTCTCCGTGCAAAGTTATTATTTAATTATAAATAAGATACCGGAGAATGAAAACGAGGAATTAAGAATCGCTATTTACCATTCTCCGGCTAGTCTTAGATTCTACACCGGTTCAAGATGGCTTGAAGAAACATATTACAGGAACAGGTAATTAAATTACATGAAAAAAATAATTCTTGTAATAGTTGTAGTGTTTTCTGTTTCTGCTGTCTGCTTTGCCCAAAATAAAGCGGAAATCGGCTTTGCGCTGGTAAGAAATCCGGTGTTTTTTCCAGACAATGCGGTGGTTCCCGGAGTCAGCCTTGCATTTTACCCAAGTATTACAAGCTTTTTTGGCATTGGAATACTTGCTAATTTTGGTATAGGAGAAAATGCAGCGCATTTAGATTTTTTGGCTGGACCATACTTTGCGGTTCATATTAAAGAAAAATTTACATTATTGGGTTCGGCAGGTTTTTATATTGGCATGATATTTTTTGGGTTCGGCGGGCAGTTGTCTGCACAATATGCCGTGCATCCGAACATAGCTATTTTTGTGAGAGTACAGGGTAATTTTGCTGTCTTTATGGCACCGGGAATTGACAGCATAAAATCTTATGTTATAACTCCCGTTGTCGGAGTGGGATTCAGATTTTAATTAGCGCAGGAGAAACTAATGAAAAAAATAATTTTTTTGGTTGTTATTTTATTTGTAATAATTTTTACAAACAGCTGTGATCCCGGCGGCAAATCCACAACAGAAATAATCAATAATTCTTCTTTTGATTTAAGCGTTAGCTTTGAATCAAATTCCAGAGGAACTGATGACGATATTAGCATATTAAAAGGAAAATCGGCTTTATTGGAATTATACAGTCTCGGCGGTTATCCAAGTCCAAACTATCAATTGGATAAAATAATAATTACGGATATAAATACCGCAGAAATCATTAAAATTTTTGAAACAGACAAAGATGCCGATACTGATTTATTTGAATTATTAAGCGTAGAGCGTAAAAAACGCTTTTGGTTTTACCAATTCCATGCCAGTTTTTCATTAACAATAACTGATGAGTTATTGCAGTGAGGAGTGGTAGCTGCTACCCTTCTGGAGAGCCCCGTATTTAACCAAACTTTAACAATTCACTCACACCCCTCTAACACTGTAAAAATACGCTAAATATAACTTTTTCTTAAGGAGAGAATTATGAAAATAAAAATCATTGCAATTTTGCTGGCAGCCGTTGTTTTGGCAGGCGCCTGCACAAGAGGCAGCGGAACAGCCGCGCCCTACACCATTGAGGTTGGGGGGTCAACATCAGTGTCGCCATTAATGGAATTGTTTGCTGAAAGTTATCAGAATGCAAAACCAAACATCAAGGTGAACATTAACGGTACAGGGTCCGGCGACGGAATTAACAATGCCGGCGTGCTTTATCAAATTGGTATGTCTAGCCGTGAGCTTACGCCTGCGGAACAGGGCAAGGGGCTTAGAGAGATAATAGTAGCGATAGACGGAATAGCGGTTATTGTTAACAGCAACAATCCTGTTTCAAACCTTTCAGTTGATCAGATACGGGACATCTACACCGGAGTTATTACTGATTGGAGCCAGGTTGGCGGCAGAGCGGGCAGAATTGCGGTTATCAGCCGTGAAGAAGGTTCGGGGACAAGAGGCGCTTTTGAAGAAATCGTTCGTTTCCAGGGCAGACTGCTTGCGGGAGCAAATGAATCCACGAGTACGGGAGCAATCAAGGCTGGTATTGTCCAGAACCCAAATGCAATCGGTTATATTTCGCTCGGTTCCGTTGATGCTACAATTAAAGCTATTTCTGTTGACGGAGTTGCTCCGGCAACCGCAAATGTTGTAGGAGGCGCTTATAAAATCGCGCGTCCGTTTATTGTTTTAACAGGAAACAATCTGCATGCGGAAAGTTCAGCGTTTGTTGACTGGATGCTTGGCTCTGATGGACAGGCTATTGTCAGCAGAAGCTGGATTAGTGTACGTTAAACCGGCACAGCAGCACAGTATATGATGCGTAAATTAACAGATGTTTTTTTTAAACATCTGTTCAGCATGGTAGCCCTCTTTTCCGTATTGGCATTGGGGGCTATTTTGCTGTTTGTTTTTTTTCAGGGTACAAAGCCGTTTCTTTTCGCTACCAGTTCGTATATCAAACTGGTGGTTCGTAATATTGACGAATTAACCGTTAATGGCGTTCTTTATAAAGACAGATTAGAAGCAATAGATATTCCGGAAACTGCAGAAGTAATATCGATCCGTTTTCCGGTGATTAATGGCGAGGGGGTCCACTCCCAAACACTTGATATTAAAATTGATAAAAATGAAAAAGATCCTGCAAAAAGATTGATTTTTACATACAGCGGAAATGCAGTTACATCATATCCTTACCGGGGTGAAGCTTTTGTACATTCTGTAAGCTGGCCTCATGCCGAAGGTCTGACTGCTTTCGCTGCGCTGGATAAAAGAATTAATATAATTTTACCGGAACCAGCATACAATTTGGGAAAATTTCTTTCCGGTCTTAGATGGAATCCTACTACAGATAAAGTTTATGGGATTCTCCCGATGATTATCGGAACATTGATAGCAAGTTTTGGAGCAATTCTTTTGGGAGTTCCGATAGCGCTTGTTTGCGCTCTTTTTATGGCTGAATTTTTAAAACCTAAAGCGGCTTCAATTATACGCGCCGGTGTAGAGCTGCTTGCGGGGATTCCTTCTGTGGTGTACGGGTTTTTCGGTCTTATGGTAATTGTTCCGTTTGTAAGAAAAACTTTTAATATACCTTCCGGTAACACGCTTCTTTCTGCAATCATTGTACTTGCCCTGATGATACTGCCGACTATAATCACTATTGCGGAAACTTCGCTTAGAGCCGTGCCTCTTGCGGTTAGGGAAGCGAGCTTGTCGCTTGGCGCAAGCAAGATGCAGACAGCATGGAGCGTAGTGCTGCCCCATGCCAATTCCGGGGTAATTGCAGGAATCATACTTGGGATTTCCCGCGCTGTTGGTGAAACGATGGCAGTAATTCTTGTTGCGGGAAATTCGCCGCAGTTAACATTTAATCCGCTGGAGAGCGTAAGGACGCTTACTTCTACAATTGCGATGGAAATGGGTTATGCTTCGCATAACAGTCTGCATAACGAAATGCTTTTTTCGATAGGGGTGGTGCTGTTTGCGATCATTTTAATACTTAATAGTTTTATTTTATGGTTCCGCCGCAGAATGGAGCAGGAATTATGACAATGAACAGACAGTTAAAAAAGCGTAAAATCCTTGATAATTTGGTGTATATCATCATGGGGGCAGCGATGGTGCTGGTTATTGCTGCTTTGTTTTTTATTATTATTTATATATTTAGATCGCAGGCAGGTTATTTAAATTTTTCTTTTATTCTTAGCGCGGAAAAAGGCATACTGCCGATGATTGTAACCACTGTTTATGTGGTGCTTGTTTCCATCGCCATTGCTTTGCCTGTTGGATTGGCAAGCGCTATATTCCTGAACGAATACGCAGGCAATTCTTCGCTAACAAGGATTCTGCGGCTTGCTATCGAAACACTTGCGGGCATTCCTTCGATTATCTATGGTCTTTTTGGGCTTCTTGTATTTTGCCGTATTTTGAATTTCGGACAGTCCATTATCGCAGGGGCATTAACTTTAAGTATTATGATTTTGCCTGTAATTATCAGAACTACGGAAGAATCCCTAAAAGCAATTCCTGACAGTTTCAGGGAAGGGTCTCTTGCGTTAGGTGCAACCAAGCTGCAGACTATTATCTTTGTTGTCCTGCCTTCTGCGCTTCCGGGTATTGTTACTTCTGTTATTCTTGCCATAGGCAGGGTTGTAGGCGAATCGGCGCCTGTGCTGCTTACTGTCGGGCTTGCCAGAAATATGCCGCGCAGCATTTTTGAATCGGGACGAACCCTTACCATTCACCTGTACGAGCTGACAAAAGAAGCCATAAACCCCGAAGATTTTGCCATTTCGTTTGCGACTGCGTCTGTTTTAATTATACTTGTAGTGATTATAAATACAGCAACTAAAATTATTACAGAAAACTTCAGAAAACAATTGGGAGAAACTCTATGATACCTGATAAAATAAATGTTACAAACCTTGACCTTTTTTACGGAGATTTTCAGGCATTAAAAAATATCAATTTTAAGCTGGAGAAAAGGGAAGTAGCCGCGCTTATCGGACCTTCAGGCTGCGGTAAATCGACATTTATCCGTATTCTTAACCGTATGAACGATCTGATTCCTTCATGCCGCATAACCGGAAATGTATTGATTGACGGTGAAAATATTTTCGGCTCTATGGATGTGACAGAACTTCGCAGCCGGGTAGGAATGGTTTTTCAGAAGCCCAATCCGTTTAACATGACGGTATTTGACAATGTCGCTTACGGCAAGAAAATGCAGGGTATTAGGGATAAACGCGTTCTTGCGGACATTGTGGAAACATCGCTTAAAAAAGCGGCTCTTTGGAATGAAGTTAAAGACAGGCTTAAAAAGCCCGCAACAGCCCTTTCCGGAGGGCAGCAGCAGCGGCTTTGTATTGCAAGAAGTATTGCAATGGAGCCGGAAATCATCTTAATGGATGAACCCACAAGCGCTCTTGATCCTATTGCTACAGGCCGTATTGAGGAGCTTATCGGAGACCTAAAAAAAGATTATACTATAGTTCTGGTAACTCATGCGATGCATCAGGCATCCAGGGTTAGCACAAAAACAGCTTTTTTCCTGCTTGGGGAAATAATAGAGTATAATGATACAAGAGAGGTTTTTACAAACCCCAGGGATAAAAGAACGGAAGATTATATTTCCGGAAGATTTGGATAATATAGGCTGAAACAGCCAGCTGAAACAGCAGGCTGCTTACAGCCAGGAGGCATGATAAAATGGGTTCCAGAACTTTTTTTGCAGAAGAATTAAGCCGCTTAAGGCAGGATGTCCTGGCAATGGCGACCAGAGTAGAAGAAAATATAGGAAAAGCCCTTACCGCGCTGCGTACCGGCAACAAGGAACTTGCCAAAGAAGTACGCGCCGATGACGCTGAGGTGGATGCTCTTCAATTAAAAATCGAGGATAACGCCGCTATGCTTATTGCTACCCAGCAGCCGGTGGCGCGCGATCTGCGTGAGATGGTAACGATTTTTAAGCTTACCAGCAATATCGAAAGGGTAGGCGATCATGCTGTCCATCTTGCGCGCGCAGCAAAGAAACTTATTAAGGCAGGAGATTCGCCTTTTAGGGCTCAAATGCATTTGGAGAAAATGGCAGAGATTGGGCAGGCGATGCTGCGCGCAGCCATTTCCGCTTTTATGTCGCAGGATGCAGCGGCAGCCCGCGCTGCGGCAGCGATAGATCATGAAATTGATGCAGAGCATGAAGCGCTTACAGAAGATATTGTAAAAGTAATCAAAAAAAATCCTTCTCTTATCAAGGGCGGTTTGCAGGTTCTGCATACATCGAACCAGCTGGAACGTCTTGGAGATCATATTACAAATATTTGCGAAGCAATTGTATACATGATCGAAGGTAAGCATGAGGAGCTAAATGGATAAAGCGGTAATCCTCATTATTGAAGATGACCCGGAAATTCAGGAATTGCTGTCTCATTCAATGTCCAGGGAAAACTGGAAGCTTGTGCAGGTAAAAACCGGAGAAGAGGGCTTAAAGTTTTTAAAATCCAAAAAAGCAAACTGTATACTTTTGGATATTATGCTGCCCGGTATGGATGGCTTAAAAGTAATAAAAAAAATAAAAGAAATGGATCATTGCGCCGGTATTCCTGTGATTATGACAACTGCCAAAGGTGAGGACTCTGATATCATTACCGGGCTTGAGCTGGGAGCAGATGATTATGTTGTTAAACCCTACAGCCCCAAAGTGCTGATTGCCCGCGTCAGGGCAGGTTTGCGGCGGCAGGAAGAAAGCCCCAATGTCAATGTTTCTGTTTGGCAGCAGGGCGAGCTTAAGCTTGATGCTTCCCGTCATGTTGCTTTTTACGGCGATCAGCAGCTTGAATTGTTTGCTACTGAATTTGCCCTGTTAAAACATTTTTTGTCCAATCCGGAAATTGTTTTTTCGCGCAACCAGATTATCGCTGCTATCCGCGGACCTGACTATCCTGTGACCGACCGTTCCGTTGATGTGCAGATTCTGGGTTTACGCAAGAAGCTGGGAAAAGCAGGGGATATGATCGAAACAATTCGCGGTGTCGGCTACCGGTTCAGGACAGAAAATTAAAAGCGGAGGTTTATCGTGACAATATTTAAAAAAAGTTTGCTAACCCTTGGATTAGCCTCATTGATTTTTTTCGCAGTGCTCTTTGTGTCGATACTGGTTTTTATGAATGCTCTTTACAATGAAATAAGAACAACGGGTCTTGGGAATACCGCAAAAACGCTTATGGCTGCCATTGGAGAAGATCGTATTGCGGAAATTTTTTCTGCGGAACCTGCTGATATTGATTTGCCTGTCAGTGAAGACGGAGCTTACCGGTTAACTCTGGTTGCTCCATCCGGCTATGTGTTGTGGGATTCCCATGTAAAGGACAGGCTTGTTAATCATATAGACCGTGAAGAAATAAGAGCAGCCCTGGAAGGCAGGGAAGGTTATTCACGGCGGATTTCCATCAGTACCGGAATGAATCGTCTTTATTATGCGCTTCCGGTTTTTAAAGATAACACTCTTGCCGGTGTATTCAGGCTTTCTTATTCAATACAAAGGTTTGAAATTTTAATTTCTTCGATTATTTTTCCGTTTTTGTTTTTTGCATTGGCTATGGTTGTTATTGCTTTTTGGGCGATATTTGCATTTTCGCGTTCGCTTTCCGGTTCTCTCTGCCGCCTTGTTTCCATTACTCAGGCAGGTACATCGCTATTAACACATTCCGAGGATTTGGAAGAAATAGCGCCTGAATTCAGAAGCCTGGAAAGAGCCCTGCGCGCTATGACAGAAGAACTTAATGTTCGTTTTGAACAGGCAAAGGCGGAAGGCAGCCGCCTGGAAGCAATATTGAACGGAATGTCAGAAGCGGTTTTTGCAATGGATGCTTCCCTAAAACTTCATCTTGTTAATCCAAAAGCCAGAGAGATTTTTAATCTTGAAAATACCGGAGCCGGGGTTGACCCTATGTCGCTTTTGGAAGCAACCCGTTCTACAGAACTTGTGGAAATTGCAAAAAAAGCGATTTCCTGCGGTTCATCCCTTGAAAAGGAATTAACCTTTCACACCGGTAAAGAACAATTTTTCCAGGTTTATGCTTCGCCTCTCAATACCATTGGTGAAACCAGAGGCGCTGTTCTTGTGCTTCAGGAAGTTACGCAGCTTGTAAAGCTGGAAAGGGTACGCAGGGATTTTGTCGCAAATGTATCACATGAACTTCGTACTCCAATTCAGATTATCAAAGGTTTTTCTGAAACCCTGCTTGATACAGAAATAAAAAAAGAGAATGAAAAACAAATAATTCATTTTATAGAGCTTATTTGCAAGAATGCAGCCGGAATGGAACATCTTACCAATAATTTGCTTACGCTTGCCAGCCTGGAAAACAGTGATAACAAAGCGCAAGACCGGGAAGAACAAGCTGTTTCTTTATTAATAGAAGAAGCTGTAGTTTCTGTTGATCAGCAGGCAAAAAACAAACAGATAGAAATTATCGTAAAATGCCGGGAAGATTTATGCGTTAAGCTTTACGGTTCATTGATTATTCAGGCATTGATTAATTTGATAGACAACAGTATTAAATATTCTCCGCCTAATTCCAAAATTTGGGTAAGCGCATTTGTTGATAATACTGCAGAAAACGAAGAATTGATTTTTGAGGTACGCGATAAAGGAATAGGGATTCCCTGCGAACACCTTGAACGGATATTTGAAAGATTTTATCGTGTAGATCGCGCAAGAAGCCGTGCGGGGGATCCCCATGCGCAAACTTTGTCTGCCAGAGGCACCGGCCTTGGACTTTCCATCGTCCGGCATATCGCCCTGCTTCACAGGGGAAAAGCCGAAGCGGAAAGTCATGCCGGCGAAGGGTCAACTTTCAGGATTAAGCTTCCTCTTCATCATCAGGATCATCCTGGACAATTTCAAGCAGCTCAACTGTAAAAATTAAAGTTGAATACGGCGGAATTATTCCCTGAATGCCGTCGCTGCCGTATGCAAGGTTTGAAGGTATGTATAAACGGTAATGGCTTCCGGGGCTCATAAGCATTAAGCCTTCTGTCCAGCCGCGAATAACAAGATCCAGCGGAATAAATGCGCCGTCCTCTTCTGTGGAACTGTCAAACGGACTTCCGTCTATAAAGGTGCCGACATAATTTACCCTGACAACTGATTTGGCATCCGGTTTTTCGCCTTTTGCATCTTTGATTATTTCATATTGAAGACCGCTCGCTGTAACCTGTACTGCAGGCCGCTGGCTGTTCATGGCAAGAAACTCTTCTTCCATTGTTCTGTTTTGTACGGATCTTTTTTCCATCGCGTTTTGCAAAGCAGTTTCAATTATTTCCATTGCTTCCTGCTCGCTGAACAAGGTTGGCTCATTTTCAACCATTGCCTTTAAGCCGTCCGCAAAAGCATTATAATCAAAATCTATACCCATTGAACCTAAATTAAAATTTGATCCAACAGCCATGCCAAAGGCATAACTTACGCGGGCTTTTTCATCGGCTCTTCTGTGATCGTCATGAATGGCTTTTGCATTTAAAGCCAGTACCGCAAAAAACAGGCATAAAAAAATCGTTAGTTTTTTCATGTTTTCTCCTTGATTTGTAAACCTATCTTACAATGTCGATAAGTTCAACATCAAAAATTAATGTTGAATACGGAGGTATCATGGACTGTAAACCGTCTTTGCCGTACCCGAGTTCTGATGGAATGTAAAATTTGTATGAACTGCCAACGCCCATTAACTGCAATCCTTCTGCCCAGCCGGGAATTATCCAGTTAAGGTCAAATTCCTCAGGATATCCGCGGGCTTTGGAGCTGTCAAAAACAGTGTCGTTTGTAAATCTGCCCTCGTAGTGAACCCTTACTTTGTCCTGCGCTGTGGGTTTCGGTCCGTCTCCCTCGTTGATAACTTCGTATTGAAGACCGCTTGCTGTTGTTATTATGCCGGGTTTCCTGGCGTTTTCCGCAAGATATGAATTTTCCGTCTGTACCAAGCCGGCATTTCTTTCTTCGACAAGATTATCAAATGCCGTTTCAATCATATCTCTGGCTTCGGCTACATCAAACCTGCCCTGTTTGCCCGATATGCCGGCCCTCATGCCTTTGATAAATTCTTCGATATTAGGATAAGCGCCGTCTGCAAGTAAACCTTCTCTTAAGCTTGACCCAACGCTTAACCCAATGGCATAAGACGTATTTTTGTCAAAAGTTACTTCCGATGCGGATGAACCGCCGTTTTTCTTGCAGCTTCCCAAAGAAATGGCGGCAAGAATCATTAAAATTAACCATAATTTGTTTTTCATTGTAACAGTATAGACTAAATGACAATTAGTGGCTAGTAGCAGGCTTTTTTTTGTTGCCAAAATACTGCTTTTGGGTCGATAATATACCAAGGAGGAATATATGAAGAAGATTCTCTTGGTAGATGACAATGAAATGCAGCTAACCATTGTTAGCAATGTTTTAAATCAAAAATATGAAATAACTACCGCTGAATCCGGAAAAGAAGCAGTTGGGTATTTGTCCAAGGGCTATATTCCAAACCTTATTTTGCTGGATATTTTAATGCCGGAAATGGACGGCTGGGAAACCTACAGTTTAATTAAGGGTTTAAGCCTTTTACGGGATGTCCCGATTGTCTTTTTTACATCGCTGGATACCGAGAAGGATAAAGAGCGGGCATCCAGATTGGGTGCGGCTGGTTTTATTACCAAGCCTTTTGATGCAAAAGAACTGATGTATAATGTAGACTCAATTATCGAAAAACGGGCTTAGTTGACTTTTTTAACCCTGTATGATAGTTTAAAAGTGAGGTTACCCTATGGAAGACAACGCTTTTTACGTTTCGCTTGCTAAAAATCCAAAAATTGCCATAAAACTAATACCCGGTCATTTTTCTACCAGCAATGCGCATAGCAATAACTATCTAGATTTTAGCGAATTAAAATGCAATTCACTGGTTGCAAGGGATGTTGCCAAAGAACTGGCAATTCCGTATTTGTCTACAACCATTATTGATACCATTGTGTGCATGGAAAAAACATCGGCTATCGGCGCATATATTGCAGAAGAACTTGTACAGGAAGGAACATCTGTAATAAATTCCGGCGGAATGATATATGTGGTATCTCCAATGAACAATGCGCATGGAAACTGGGTTTTCCCCAGCAACAGGACAGAATGGATAAACGGAAAAAACATCCTGCTGCTTACCGCTACAGTGTCAAGCGGGCGGGCTCTGAACAGCGTGCTGGAGTGTATTTCGTATTACGGCGGAAAATTGGCGGGAATATCCGCCTTGTACATTGCTTCGCCGGAAACGCACCGGCAGGATATTAATTCGCTGTTTACATCTGATGATGTTACCGGTTATAAGCTTTACAGCCCCGTTGATTGTGAAATGTGCAAGAACGGACAAAAACTGGATGCAATTATCAGCAGCGAAGGTTATACAAAGATCGGATAAAAATAAAAAAGGAGATCGGAATTTATGTCACTCGGACAAAGTTTAATTGCAAGTTTTGGCATTCTGGAAATGACAATAGGTCAGGGAATAATGATGCTGCTTGCCCTTGTTTTTATGTTTTTGGCAATAGTAAAAAAATATGAGCCTTTACTGCTGCTTCCTCTGGCTTTTGGTATCTTGATTGCAAACCTTCCTGTTGTAGGTCTTAATGCATATCACGAGTATCCGAATAATTTTGATGAACTAAGCGGTTTGTTCCACAAGGATACGCCTGAATTTTTGGGCTTTACCCTGCCCGGTCTTATGAACTTTTTATACAGCGGAATCCGGATGGTAATTTATCCGCCGCTGATTTTTTTATGCCTTGGCACCATGACAGATTTCAGCCCGCTGATTGCTTCTCCAAAAAGCGCGCTTATCGGTCTTGGCGGTCAGCTTGGTATTTTTGTAGCTCTTGTAGTTTCCTATTTTGTAGGAAATCTCCTTGCTCCGTATATTCCCGGATTTGACGGTTTCACCCTTAAGGAAGCCGCTGCTATCGGTATAATCGGCAGTTCAGACGGACCTACATCGATATTTACCGCAACGCGTCTGGCTCCCGATCTGCTGCCGGCAATCGCTATTGCGGCATTTTCATACATGGCGCTGGTTCCTTTTATTCAGCCTCCGATAATGAAACTGCTTGTCACTCCTAAAGAACGCGTTATTGTTATGCCGGAGCCGAAAAGGGTAACGCATAGACAAAAAGTTCTTTTTCCCATTATTATGACGATTGTCACTTTGCTTTTGGTTCCCGCAGCCGGAGCATTAATCGCGATGTTAATGCTTGGCAATTTAATAAGGGAAAGCGGAGTAGCAGACAGATATATCCGCGCTTTTCAGAATGATCTGTTAAGCATATTAACTTTTTTGGTTGCCTTAAGCATTGGGTCTTCTGCAACAGCGCAGCGCTTTTTAACCCCGCAGACATTAATCATCATTTTCTGCGGTCTTTTGGCTTTTGCTTTTGGTACAGTAGGCGGCATTCTTGTCGCAAAACTTCTCTGTAAAATAACCGGCGGAAAGGTAAATCCGCTGATCGGAAATTCCGGCGTTTCGGCAATGCCGATGGCTGCGCGTATTTCCCAGAGAATGGGGCAGCAGTATAATCCGGACAATCATCTTTTGATGCATGCAATGGGTCCGATTGTTTCCAGTACTATCGGCTCTGCCATTGTAGCAGGTATTTTTATATCGTATTTTGGATAGCTGATTTTGTATGTTTAAAAGCTTTGGCTTGCGTATACTGCTCTTGTTAATTGTCCTTGCTCTGCTTCCCCTGGGGTCAGTTTTTGGAAATAGCTATAGCTGGTCGGTACTCGGCAGTATTTTCCATTTTGCCGCCAATAACGGCGTGGATTCCGATCCCGCTCCAATACTTCCTTCCGCCGGATTTTCCTTTTCGCTGCAGTTAATGCGTTTTCTAAGAGTTGAATTTACCGAAGATATTTATTTTACCAATTACGAATATAATTCGAAGCTGGGCTATCCTATGGCTTGCAATCCGGAAAACCGCTCTGCTTTTGTAATGGGCTTTTTGACAGGGGCGCAATTAACGGGATATCTTCCTCTTGGCAGAAGTGCCTTGCGTATCTACGGAGGACCTGCGGCAGACTTGCGCCTTGTTGTGCTTGCCTTTGGATTAAATCATCCTGCAGATTTTACCGGCAATATAGAAACCGATGCCCAAATGCAGACAGATGCTATCTTAAAATATTTCTGGGAAAAAGGGCGCTGGTTTATGCCTGTTGCAGGAGCGGGTTTCGATTTCCCGTTAAACGAAAAATATTTACTGGGTTTTGATTTCCGCGTATGGTTTCCTGTTTATAAACTATGGACCAATGATAATGTTCCCGCTGTTGACGGCTGGCGTTTCGGCGCCGGTTTGCGAATTACTCCGCGCTGAGGATATTATTGAAAAAGCAGAAAACACTTATTTATAAATGTTCCTCATGCAGCCGTGAAGAGCCGAAATGGCTGGGGCGCTGTCCCGAATGCGGTGAATGGAATACCTTTGCCGAAACAATTATAAAAAACGAAACTTCCGGCTCCAAAAACAGAGGAAGCCCCGGTTTACCTCAAACCCTGCCTCTTAATGCTGTTGATCCAATAGAGGGCAGCCGTATCGGCAGCGGGATTGGCGAATTGGATCGTGTGCTTGGCGGCGGCATTATGAAACATTCTGCTGTGCTTGTTGGGGGAGAGCCCGGCATCGGTAAATCAACCCTGATGCTGCAGCTGGCTGCGGCAGCGGTTACAAAGGGGCGCATTTTATATGTTTCCGGCGAAGAGTCTGCTGGTCAGCTGCGGTTAAGAGCGGACAGGTTAGGCATTGCCAAAGATAAAATGGAAAGGATTGAAATTCTCTGTTCGGGAAACCTTGAAGAAATAGAAGCGGTTTTAAAAAATATCAATCCTGTTCTTGTGCTGGTGGATTCCGCGCAGACGCTTTTTTATGAAGAACGTTCTTCGGCAGGTTCGGTAAATCAGATGAAATTATGTTCGTTTGAGCTGATAACCTGGGTAAAGGAACATGATGCCGCGCTGTTTTTAACCGCGCATGTTACAAAGGAAGGATTGATTTCCGGTCCTAAAGCTTTGGAACATATGGTAGATACCGTCCTTTATTTTGAACAGAATGACAGAACTTCCGGGGCTGATGACTGCCGCTTTTTGCGCGCGGCAAAAAACCGGTTTGGTTCTGTCGATGAAATTGGAATTTTTACAATGGGAGAGCGCGGTCTTTCCTCTGTCGAAGATACCGGCAGAATGTTCCTTGTGCGGCGCGAAGGTCTTGAATTGCCGCCGGGAGTGGCGACAGCGGCAGTTCTTGAAGGTTCCCGGACCATACTTGTGGAAATACAGGCTCTCACCATCCCTGCAAAGGGGTCTATGAGCCGTGTCTTTTCCGATAAGATTGATTCCGGCAGGGTTTCGCGGGTTTCCGCCGCCCTGGAGAAGCATTTAGGGCTGCAAGGCAAACCGGGACTGAGGCTTTCTGATCACGACCTGTACGTAAACGCTGCAGGAGGTATCCGTATCACTGAAGTGGGGGTAGAACTTGCGCTTGCCTGCGCCCTGTACTCGGCGCGAACCGGTCTTGCCCTGCCCGCGGATTTGGCAATAGCAGGGGAACTATCCCTCACCGGCGAGATTCGCCCGGTACGCCGCCTTTCCAGCCGTGTAAAAACCGCCTCTAACCTTGGATTTTCTGCATTTCTTGGTCCAGAGGCGAAAGATATAAAATCAGCAATAAAATTGGCTTATGGCTCTTGACATATTTTTAAATTTCCACTATCTTTTTCTTAATTGGATTATTTTAGTTTGAGTAGAGATTATTTTTGCGGTTTTTGTATTATACCGCGTGGTTTAGGGGTTGGTTCTGTTCTCGTTGATCACCTGTCATTTTTCTCCCTTAACAATTATGCATCTTTTCTCTTTGGCGTTTTGCGCGAAGGAGTTAATGAGTCACTCGCTTGTGCGGGTGTGAATATTTAGGCGTGCCTGGACGCAGTCGCAAAATAGCATTGTCTGCTGCTTTGTTCCGGGTGAAGGATTTTTCTCAATGGCTAAGAAACTGTATGTCGGTAACCTCTCTTACAACACAACCGAAGATGGTCTGCGTAACCTTTTTTCAGGGTTTGGCAGTGTCGCCTCAGCAAAGATCATTTTTGATCGTGAAACCGGCAATTCCAAAGGATTTGGATTTATCGAGATGGGCAGCGATGAAGAAGCAGCCGCGGCAATCGCCGGCACAAACGGCCGCGAAATGGAAGGACGCCAGTTGCGCGTAAACGAAGCGATGGATAAACCTCGCCGCGAACGCTCAGACAGGGGCGGTAACTGGTAAAAAAACCGGTTGTGGGAACGGCGTATTAAAAGATACGCCGTTCGTATTCTTTAGAGTAATTTTAATCTCTTTTCTTCTGCAGCAACGTGCATCTTTTCGAGCTCGTTCATGATCCCGTCTGCAACCGCCTGCTTTTTATCCGCTTCTTCAGGCAGTCCTGCCAAAACACTATTACGGAATTCTTCGCAGGAAGTTACAGGACCTACCGTAACACGGACAATATCCTTGCTTACAGCGTCATTCATCATGTCGGTTTGCTGAACGTGCAGAACTTCGCCGTTTAAAGCGACAAAGCATAAATAATCAAAAGACCGGATATACGAATCGATGTCGCGTACTCCTTTTTTGGAATCGGGTTCCCAGGGACGGTAACGGGTTCCGGACGGGAAAACAAGAATAAGGCTGCCTTTGTATTTGTGCCTGATGATCGATTTCATTGCCGCGCGGTTGATAGCATTGCCGCGCAGGATTTCATCTTTGTCTTTTTCCGGATCCAGATCCTGCAGCGAACGGCTTGGGCAAATTACAATTTTTGAATAGGCTCCGGTAAAAGCGGCAACAACAGGATTATCTTCGTTTAATTTCATGCCGGAAATAGCAATTAAAGAATCGCTTATTTCCCTGCCTCCCGCTTTTCGCGTTAACAGGGATACAATTGAAAGATCCATGTTGCTGTAATGTTCAACAAGGAGCAGGCAGGATTTTCCGGATTTGGCTTTTTCAAAGAGTTCATTAAGATTATCAAACCCGTCAAGACCGCTGCCGGGAAGGAGCAAATGTTCAACCATTTCATCCAGAATTGAAAGAACATCAGGATCTCCCGCCTGATACACATTTTCTTCGGTGATAACAGTCGGAGTTTTGGATGTTTTTATCACTCTTTTTATCTGATCACCAAAAGCAGTTGTTAATGTTTCTACCATAAGATTATTCTCCCCTTATTAATCCGATGATCACCCTGCAGGCAGCGCACATTTCATTTACGCTGACCCATTCCATACGGCTGTGAAAGTTGCGGCCTCCGGTAAAAATATTCGGCGTTGGGATGCCAAGCTCCGTTAACCGCGAGCCGTCCGTTCCGCCTCTGACAGACTTTAGCCGGCATTCAATGCCTGCGTTATGTGACGCCTGAATCAGCCGTTTCAGCACATCAGGTTTTTCATCTATCTTTGCTTTCATATTATAATACTGTACTTGAGTTTTAACAATGACCCTGCCGCCAGGAAACTGCGCTTCTGTTGTTTTGGCAAATGTTTCCAATGCGCTGATGCGGCGTTCCATGCCATGAATGTCAAAATCACGGAGAAAAATTTCCAGAGAGGCTTTTTCCAGATTGCCGGAAATTTCCATGGGGCAATAATAGCCGTAATAGCCGTCGGTTGCTTCGGGGCTTTCGCTTCGCGGAAGCATGGCGGCAAAGGTTGATGCCATAAGCGTTGCGTTGGCAAGAATACCCCTGGCATGCCCGACATGTATTACTTTGCCCAAAAACTCAATTTCCGCCTTATAAGCGTTAAAACATTCGCTTTCAATTTCGCCTATGGCTCCGCCGTCTACAGTGTAGCAATAAGCGGATTTTATCTCGCTCATGGGAAATTCCGGCAGCCCTTTGCCGGTTTCCTCATCAGGAGTGAAAATTATCTCGATTTCTCCGTGGGAAATCTGCGGATTGGAAACAAGATACTCAACCGCAGCCATTATTTCTGCAATTCCTGCCTTGTTGTCGGCGCCCAGCAATGTTGTGCCGTCGCTATGGATTATCGTTTTCCCTTTTTGCGCCGCCAAATCCGGCTCTTTTTCCGGATCCAGGCAAATGCCGTCTGCCAGCTCGATTTTACTGCCGTTATAATTTTTTACAAGCTGAGGTTTTACGTCTTTTCCTGACACATCGCCTGCTGTATCAAGATGGGCAAGAAACCCGATACAGGGCTCTTTTTCCCTTCCGGGGCTTGGCGGCAATCGGGCTATCACATAACAATGCCCGGTTATTTTAACATCTTTTATCCCAAGATCTAAAAGCTCTTTATATAAAACCTTTGCCAATTCCCATTGTCCGGGTGTCGAGGGAGTTTCCGCAATATGGCTGTTACTTTGGGTGTCATAACGGACATAATTCAGAAAACGCGGAAGAAGCAGGTTTTCCAGTTGCTGATCGTTCATAGGGCTATTATACATGAAAAAGCCGCAGCGGCAACTACTTGAATTATATTACAAAATCTTATAAACTGAGACCATGTTAGACTTATCAAAAAATCAAGTTATAGAAATTATGGAACGTTATCAAAACGATCCTCAGCAGCTCATAGCGGTTTTGCTTGATATTCAGGCAGCATCGGGTAAAAACTGCGTAGAAAAACAATGGGCTGAGCTTGCTTCGGAAGTTTTAAAGGTTCCGCTTTCCAAGATTTACGATGTTCTCACCTTTTATGCCATGTTCAGCACAACGCCGCGCGGTGAGTTTGTAGTCGAAATCTGCGGCAGTACGCCGTGCTGTTTTACCCGCGCTGAAGAACTCGTTAAATGGTTCGAAGCTGCCTCTGGCGTTAAAATGGGCGAAACCACAGCGGATGGTAAAATTACGCTAATTTACACAAGCTGTGTGGGTATGTGCGAAATTGGTCCGGTTGTGAAAATCGGCAATGATGTGTTTGGCAATCTTTCCGAAGAAAAAGTTAAAACACTTGTAAAATGCTGCCGGCAGGGCAATAGACAGGAGCTGTTATCGCTATGTCAAAATTAGTTAATATGCTTACGGAAGGAGCAGCTTCTTCCATTTCGATTTCCGAATACGAAAAAATCGGCGGTTTTTCTGCTTTAAAAAAAGCTGCAGCAAGCACACCTCAGGAAATAATAGGCGAAGTATTAAAAGCAAAACTTCTTGGTCGCGGCGGAGCGGCGTTTCCGGCAGGCAAAAAATGGGAACATCTTTTGCGCATTCCCGAATTTCCAAAGTACATTGTATGCAATGCCGATGAGGGCGAGCCCGGTACTTTTAAAGACCGGCTCATTATCGACAAACTGTCTCTTAAATTACTGGAAGGCATAATCATCGCAGGTTTGGTTTTCCGCGCAGAAGCCGTTTACATTTATGTACGCGGCGAATACCGCAAACTGCAGAAAAAGCTGCTTGATGCAATTAAAAATTTACATGATGCCGGGTACCTTGGCAAAAATATTGCAGGCAGCGGACTGGATTACGACATCCACATTATCTCCGGCGCCGGCGCTTATGTCTGCGGCGAAAATTCCGCGCTTCTTAATTCTACCGAAGGCAAAGTGGGAAGACCCCGTATCAAGCCGCCGCGTCTTGCAGAAGTGGGATTGTTCCTGCAGCCAACCCTTGTTAACAATGTAGAGTCTTTTGCAAACATTCCGCTTATCGTCAACATGGGCGGCGATGCGTATCTGGAAGCCGGTCATCCCGATTCGGGCGGCAGCAAACTTATCTGTCTTTCCGGTCATTGCAAAAACAGGGGTGTTTACGAAATACCGCTTGGCAAGGTAACTTTACGCGATGCTATCTATGATCTGGAAATCGGCGGCGGCATGGCAAATAATAAAAAATTAAAGTTCTTCCATTTGGGAGGTCAGAGCGGACCCATAGGCTGTCCCGATCAGCTTGATACAATTTACAGTTACACAGATCTTAAAAAAGCCGGATTGGCTGTAGGCTCCGGCGCTGTTGTCGTAATGGATGAAAGCGTTTCCATTATTGAGTATTTAAAAGGCATTACAGAATTTTTCATTCATGAATCATGCGGCAAGTGCGTACCATGCCGTGAAGGAAATTATCAGATTTTAAAAATACTCAAAAAACTTTTGGTTCCCGGTACGGCAAATGCAGATGATTTAAAACTCCTGCGCCGCGTTGTCCGCACCATGACAGAAGCATCATTCTGCGGTCTTGGACAAAGCGCCGCTGTTGCCCTGGATACCGCATGGAAACACTTCCCTGCAGAATTTGAAGGAGCTATTAAATGAGCTATAAACCAGACCCCAATAAAAATGTTAATTTAACGGTTAACGGAATTCCCGTAACAGTTCCGGAAGGAACAAGAATCCTGGAAGCCGCAAAAAAAGTAAATGTCAGCATTCCCGTTCTTTGCGATCATCCCGAATTGTGCAAGCGCGCTTTATGCCGCATTTGCATGGTAGAGTACGACAGCCGCGGCAAGCCGGTTACAGCCTGCGGAAACGATGTATGGGAAGGCGTAAACATTGTCACAAACAGTGAACGCCTGTTCCAGATTCGCAAAACCATACTGGAAATGATTTTGGCAGTTCATCCGCAGGATTGTCTTACCTGCGTACGCAATACAAACTGCGAACTGCAGAAACTGGCAGCAGAATATGATATTTCCTCTGCATCGTTTGAGAACGAAGCAAAGAAGAATCCCAAAATAATCGAAAACGATACTATCGTCCGCGATATGGACAAGTGTGTAAAATGCAATCGTTGTGTGGAAGTTTGCCAGGAAATACAGACAATCAGGGCAATTAATACTTCCCACCGAAGCCATGAATACGAAATTTGCACAGCTTACAAGCAGACTCTTTCGGATACGCCATGCGTATTCTGCGGCGGATGCGCGGCAATTTGCCCGGTCGGCGCAATTTGCGGGCACGACCAAACCGATGAAATCAGGTCAGTTTTTGATGATAGCAGCATTAAAAAAATAGCGCAGGTAACACCTGCTCTTGTTTCCGCATTGCAGCGGGAATTTCCTGCCGTTACAATGGGTAAAATAATCAGCGCAATAAGGATGCTGGGTTTTGATAAAGTTTACGACGCTATGGCAGCAATTAACGCTATCGGTTCGGAACTTGGCGAAGAAGTGCAGGCGCGCAAAAAGAGCGGGAAAAAATTGCCCATTATTTGCGGTTGTACCGAGGGCGCGTCCCGCTTCATTAAACATTCGTACCCTGAATTGGCAGATAACCTTTCTGTCGGCAAAAGTTTTAAGCAGCAGTTTGCGTCTTTAACCGGGGAAAAGCAGGCGGTTTATATTTCCTTTGTACTCTGTATTGCGCAGAAATATAAAGCATCCTCGGCTAATGCCGGTGACAAAATGAACTTTGCTCTAAGCACAAAAGAATTTGTTCGCATGATTAAACTTGCGGGAATCATGATAGAGACATTGCCGGAAGGGCAGTTTGATTCTGTTAATGTACCGAAGGGGAGTGCGCACCCCGTGCGGGCGTTCAAAAAAGAGACAGTGCATGGTTATGCGCAGGCGCGCAAGGTAATGGAAACAATACTTGCAGGCAAATGCGACGCAGATGTAGTGGAGATTATGAGCTGCCCCGCAGGGAAAGGCTGCTCAACCCCCTGATTGTTTCTTTAGCGTATCTTTAAATATTTGATCCGCATCCAGTTTTTCATCTACGCCGAACATGGGAGAAATTCCCTCATCTCTGATACTTCTGAAAAGCGGTCCCGGGCGGCTTCCGTAAGCCCAGCTGTTTTCATTGTTAATAAGATAATCAAGTATCGTAACTGCCGACAGCGAGAAAAATATCAATGTCGCGTTTATTCTTCTTTCCTGCGGCAGCATCATGTCCAGGCGTTTTGAAATCGGGTTTGGTACCTGAAAATTATATGCTTCCCATGGATTGTTTATTCCGGGGCACGGAGCTTTGGCGGAGGATCCCCCGGCCCGTATTCCCTGTTCAATGCCTTTTGCCACCGCTGTTAAATATTTGCGTATTTTTCTTACTTCGCTGTAAATGGGAACAATATCCTTTTTTGGAAAAGGAGGCGGACCTATTGATTCAAATTTGTAGTACGGCAGGAAATAAAGCCGCTTTATCCAATGAAGTTCATTTAAAGTTTTCTTTGCATAAGGCGTTGACCTTGCATCCGCCGAGTTTTCCAGCATACGGCAATATTCTGTTAATCGCGGAAGATAGTCTCTGGAAAAACTGTCTTCTATATAGCCGCGCCAGCTATTGATAATTTCTCCAAGTTCATCGCTTACCCTTACAGGATTTCCATCCGCTCCCGTTATTGCGCCGAAATTCACATAACGCAGCCCAATAAACAGATCTTCCAGTATATTAAGCAGGACAGAAACCTGCTGAACCGGATCGGTTTTTGCGACTAATTCGTATCCATGTCTCATGCTGTAAACTTTGGCAAAATACGGATAAAGATCCGGGAATTCTTCGAGTTTTTCCCAGCCTGCTTTTGGAAAAAGAGCTTCCATTGCTGTTCTGCTTTGATCCAGTGATTTTAGCTGCGCTTTTTCGGCTTCTTCTTTTGCTTTACGCTCAATTACTTTTGGATCGTTAGCATCTTCTTCATCGGCTTTTTCTTCATTATCTTTGTTTTCATCTGCTTCACTTTCGCTGTCATCTTCACTTTCGTCATCTTCACCCGCATTTTTCTGGAGCGCTTCCATATCAAGAGTTTCAATTTGCTGCGCATTTATATCTTCTGCATTTAATTGTTCGGTTTCTGTAACATTTAAAAATGCCATGTAGCGTCTGCGTCTTTCTATAAAAAAGCGTTCATAGGCAATGTAGCGATCAGATATTAATTTCATTAATAACGGATATAAACCAAAATGAACATTCCGCCTGAGATCGCCAAGGTATGAGATTATATTGCGGATAATATCCTGATATTTATCTTTTGCTTCCATTGGGCTTTCAAGATACAGTATTTTATAAATAAGTTTAAAAGCAGATTTTATATTTTCTGTATTCAAATTATCAAGGAGGAACAAGGGTTTATAAATACCGCGCAGAATTTCCGCAAAATCGGTAACTTTTACAGAGCGCGGCTGAGCCTGCAATTCCGCAATGGCGCGCGCGATGCTTTCAATATCCCAGCTGCGCAGGATATCCAGCACTTTATAAACAAACGGGGACGCCCTTTTTAACTGGTTGTTTCGTTTTTTGTTCTTTTTTGGAAAAAGATTTCTTGTAGATGTTACCAGCCTTTCTACCTTGTGGTAGTATTCATTCATGCGTACGGTAACAAAACGGGGATTTACATAATCAATTGGTTCCTTAAAAAAAGAAAAAATTGAAGTAAGAATCTGCATCGGGCTTTTTATCTCGAATATTACCTGACCTGCATACTGATCAATTTTGACTCTTTCGGAATAACTTAATGTTGCCGGAACAGAAGGGTCATCTCCCGGATACGGACCTGTTTGTTTGGATCTAAAAAATCCGCCTTTTTCATCTTCATCTTCCGGGGCAAGATCTATGCGGCGGCGTTTTTTGCCTTTAATAAGGACATCCACCGTTTCGCGTCTTGTTTTTTTGGGATCCGGTTCCTTGTCCCGTTCTGTGCCTACTTCTCCGCCAAGAAGCTGAGCCATTCTTTTTGCTTCCACTTCATCTGTTACGCCAAGTTTTTCACGGACACGGCTAAGTTCGCCGGGCGCGTAAATTGCATTTTTGGAACCTGCATTGTTTTTCTTTGCCATACCTACACCCTTAAAAAGAGTTTTTCTCCTACCCCAAATAGATTTTTGAATTGCACTTTTTCTCCGTCAGAATTAACCAGCGTTCCGCTGTAAAAACCCAAAGGAGCGTTAAAATCGGCTTGTGTAAAAAGCAGATTTGTTCCGCATCTGTTCGGTTCTTTGGGAGTAAAAGTTAAATCAACCATTCCCTCGACATCCTGAATAACCCAGGTTGAATCCGGTCCGTTTGGCATTGTGATACGCACCGGCGGCAGCGGGGTTAATTCTCCGTTTATCCAAAATACATTTTCGTTGTTCTTGTTTGTTTCCCTTGTTTGATTTTCGGCAATATGAAAGCCAAAACGGCGCCCGCCCGCCCGGGGGTATTCTTCATCAAAACCCATTGCGCTGCACATTTTTGTATGTATTTGATGCGGAAAGAAACCTTTGTAATCGCCGAAAAAGCCTGTGCAGGTATTTGATTTAAAACTGAAATGATGGCCTTCAAAAACCATGTCCCCCTGAACCGGCGCAAGCGCTTTGTACGCATACATTGAACGCATATCGGGCATTCCCAGAGAAACCACCATCGGGGTTATTTCATGCCTGTTAAGATTGTACGAAAGATGAGCGGTTAGCGACGGGTGTCTGCGCGTTGCCTCGATATTTATATCAAGGCTGATGGTATCGGCATCAAGCCAGCTATGGATCATGAAGAAAAAGCCTGATGACCCGCTGTCAACCGAAGAGTTTGCAAGACTGTTGGGGAGATGCCATCCTGTACCCGGTTTTATCTTTCTAAAAACAAACTTCTTTTTGTTTTCTTTATCGTAGAGTACTACCTGAGCCATTCTGTATAATTTTAAATTACAGAAAATCGCCTCCATAAAGAAAGTTTCGTTCTGGACAAGAAAACACTGCCATTCCTTTATCCTGTAGTTTTTGAGCCAGCGCGGCAGGGGATTGGGTTTGCGTATTTCCAGCAAATCCACCTTTTCAAAAGCCTTGTTCCACGTTCCAATGACAGGCTCGCCGTCTTTTACAGGTGTGGCTATTGGGGGTAATATTTCTCTTGTGTACATACCTATCTTGAATTTTAGCATATTTTTACTTACAATACCATCTAATTGAGGTATTTTATGAATTGTGATGCGGCAAATCCAAAAGCAAACGGAATTGTTGATGTTTGGCAGGAAATTCTCCCGGTACGTTTCGGCGTTATTGATAAATCTGACCGGCTGACACTGAATGCAGTGTTTCAGTTTTTTCAGGAAGCGGCTATCAGTCATGCAGAAAATCTGGGGGTAGGGCGGGAAGATATGGCGCGAACCGGACAGGTATGGATCCTTTCGCGGATGTCTGTTCAGGTGGACAGGCGCCCAAAATACCGGGAAACTATCACTGTTTGCAGCTGGCCGCGCGGGTTCGAAAAATTGTTTGCAATTCGCGATTATCAAATTAAAGACAAAAATGAGGCGGTGGCTGTTTCTGCAAGAAGCGCATGGATAATCGTTGATATTGAAAAACGCCGTCCGTTAAGACCGCAGGTTGTAATGGATTATCTGCCCTTAAACGAGGGGCTGGAAGCGCTGTCTTCGGTTACCGGGCTTGCTGTACAGGAAAATCTGGTAAAAATAGCAGATCGCACAGCCTGTTACACAGACCTTGATTATAACGGACATGTTAACAACGGCAGTTACATTAAATGGATAGAGGATGCTCTGGACAGGCAGCTTCTGGAAAAAGCGGATAAAATACGTTTTGACATAAATTACATTAATGAAATTCTCGGCGGCGAAACCATCGAAATTTTTTCTGCCCCGATTGATGCTGCCGCTTTTGCTTTTGAAGGCAGAAAAAACGGACAAGCGGCGTTTAGGGCAGAATTGAGAATATTGGAGTAAAATTATGAATGCTGACGGCCACAACCTCAATTACCTTGAAATGCTGCCGTTGAGCGGTATAACGAAATATAATAAAGGGCAGCCGAGCGACGGTGTTCCGTTTGCCGGTTATCCAAGGGTGCACCCTTCAGATAAAACCAAGATTATTCTTGTAATTGATCCCTTGGGCAGCGAACCGACAGTTTTGGAATTCAGGCTGGAAGATATTTTATTTGCAGAGGAAATCCCTTCTGCTGTTACCGAAGCAGGCGAAGGAGTGCCGCTGGTAAAACTCTGGATAAAACGCTGCTCTATAGGAATAATACTTGAACCGTTCGAGGTTAATGATCCCCTGCATTTTGCAGAAAAGGTGCAGGCTGTTAAAAAACGTCTTCTGCAGTATCGGGAGGCATCCCCTGCAGATTAGGAGGCTGTATGTCCATTAAAAAAATCGTTGCAATTGTATTAATTTTTGTTTTTGCCACAGTAGCCTGGATGATTTTAGGCGCAACAAATTCTGTAAGAACAAATACATTGTTTAATTCCCTAAAAACCCAGGTTGCAAATTCCTACGGCGGCAGGCTGAACATTGAATCGCCTAAATGTTATTCCAAAACAGTAAAACACAGGGAAGAAACTTCCAACAACACTACAAGAATCGTAGAATATTTTGAATATAAAAATTACGAGCTTATAAAATCCGATATCGCAATAAAAGTATATCTGGATCAGCGTAAAAAAGGCAATTTATGGTTTCCTACTTTTAAAGCCAATTTTACAGGAACATATATTTTCCAGATAGATGATTCGCCCGATAATATTTTTGTTTACTCCACGCTGAATTCCGCAAATTCCATTTATAATAATCTAAATTTAAAAATAAATAATGAAGATATCAGCAATGTCCTGCCCTTAATCAACAAACAGGAAATCCCCGTTGCCGCGCTTGCTGACAACACCGTTCAATTAACCGTATCCTACGACGGCACCGGCATGGAAGATCTGCATTATCTGATTACTCCGGACAGAAACGCAATTGCCCAAATAAACGATTTTAATCTTGTTATCTCGACAGATTTTGATTTATACGATATTCCGTCCAACATGATGTCTCCTACCCATAAAAGCAAAACAGATAAAGGCCATGATTTAACCTGGGAATTAAACAAAACAATTACAGGAAAAAACATCGGCATAATTATTCCAAACAAATTAAATCCCGGCGACATCATAACAAGAGTATCATTTTTTGCTCCTGTTTCTCTGTTGTTTTTCTTTGTAGTGCTTTTAATGTTCACAGTCGTACTAAAAATAAAAATCCATCCAATGCACTTTTTCTTTCTGGCAGCAACCTTTTTCTCTTTTCATTTAATGTTCTCCTATTTTTCCGACCAGCTGGACATTTACTTAAGTTTTGCAATCTCCGCAATTGTCTCTTTAATTCTTACAATCACATACATGAGACTAATCTCCCCCAAAAAAATGGCGTTCCTGTATACCCCTGTTATACAAATTATTTATCTGGTAATTTTTTCATTTTCCTTCTTCTTTGAAGGTATTACCGGCATCATTGTAACAATCTGCGCGGTAATCACCTTGTTCATCCTTATGCAGGTAACAGGCAGAATCAACTGGGACGAAGAGTTTAAGGCAAAGGTTTGAAAGAGGACGCGGAGAGGAATTAGAAAAAATATAAATATAACTTTTATTTATGCATGTTTTTCGTTGTATTTTTCTCGAAAATGAAGAAACAATCCAACAACCATAAATGGGAGACCAAATAAAAATGCACCGACTACCAATACAATTTCCATTTCCATACAATAACTCCTTTAATCGTTGCTTGAACCATTTTTTGTTTCTCTTATCCCAAGAATAAGACCTACTATACAAAATACAATACCTATTGCAAAACCAGTAATGATCAAAAAAAGGTGGGAAAAATCCCCTCGCAAAATACCGCCAATAAAAATACCGCCAAATAATAATTTACCCAAATCTAAAAGTAATTTTCCAATGTCTTGTTTTACAGTTGTCTGTTTTTTCACTTCATTACTCCTGTTTATAATATACTATATTTTGCCTCATTTTAATAGTCCATTTTTCAATTTATCTCCAAAATGCCTCCAAATAGCAACTTTAACCCCACAAAAACATGCAGAATTACCTAAACAATTTTAAAGCTTGAAATATTGATATATTAATGCTACATTAATCCCGATGGCAATAAAAACAGGTATAAAAATCAAAAATACCCCCCCCCC